>JAESGN010000218.1_pt1 | contig 94411 bp, 91 predicted proteins | sample 9269731 | NCBI WGS metagenome assembly JAESGN01 (sample SAMN15720683, study PRJNA650826) | algae metagenome | isolation source: Mojavia pulchra JT2-VF2 and co-occurring heterotrophs from desert soil | place: USA: Cadiz Valley, Joshua Tree National Park, CA | collected 1998-06-08
ACAAGCGGCCTGTTCTGCCGTCCCCCGATACGTTTCTGCCTCCCAGGCACCTGCGAAAGCGCCCGCATTGGCTCGATGCCAAGGCGGGCGCTAAGGTGCGATCTTGAAGCAGGCTCAGCCGCGCTGAGCAGCATCCTCAAGATAGGTCGGCGGTAGATCGAAGGCCTTTAGCGCTGTATCGAGTGCATTTTGCACTTCATCCCAATCAACGTGCTCCGGGTCGCTCAGGTAGGCGTTGATTAGCTGACAGCAGCTTTCGGCGGCAAGGGTCGGATCAGGATCGGAAGCGAGCACGGCTTATCCTCGGGAATAGGGGAGCCGGTCACGCTGGAGGACGTGACCGGGGACAAGCAGCGGCGGGATTATTCCGCTGCCATCGGGAACGAGTGTTCGCTCTTTTCCTCAGAGGTTTCAGCCTCACCCTCTGTGTCGGGGTCAGACGCGATCCGAACGTGAGGCGGAAGCCAACCGCTGTCCTTGATGGACTTGGCGGCATACTCCGCAGCCTCGCCCTTCTTCATGTTGCCGACACCAGCGGCGAAATCCTCGCCGCGCACCTCGGCAACAACGGCTTGAATGGTCGGCCTGTTGACGTGGCTGAAATAGCTTTCCGCCGTAGTTTCAAACCAGTCACGCATGTCCACGTTCAATGCGCGGCCCATCTGGTCGGCATGTGCCAGCGCTTGGCTGCGACTGCTGAACTTCTTCTCGACCGCATTGACGGAATGGGCGGCGGCATAGGCCAGAAGCTGCAACAACTCGCTTTGCGATTGATCCATCAGCCATTCCCAAAGGTCAGCAGGATCGCCGGGAAGCCGGTGCCCGTAGTTTTCCTCAAGGCTTCCCCACGCCTCAAGGGCCTTGTTTTCGGCGGGACGCTTCATCGAACCGTCCAGCACTTCATGAGTGACAGAGATTTCAAGCGCGCTCTGGTGGCCGGGAATGCCCCATGCCGTGCGATACTGCACCTTGAGCAACATCGCGTGGACGACCGCCATAAGCGCAATGTCGGGATTGTTCGCCAGTTCGACGCGAAGTGCCGCGGTCTTCTGAGCGGTCAGGTCTTCAATCAATGCGGCTGAATGGGTCAGCCCCTTAGATTTCGAAGCGCCGTCAGCCTCCTCGGTCTCCCCGCCTTGCTGCCCTTCCGTGGCCTCGGCCTTCTTCTTGTCCTCGTGGCGGACAAGGCCTCTCAGCAACGACAACTTGCCCCAATGGTCGATTGTGACGATTGCCCCTGCCATTGCGAGGTCTTCGCTGCGATAGGCTTCTTCGCGCTTCTGCAGGATGGCAATTTCCTGCTCGACGGCGGACAAGGCGGCCTCTGCACCTTCATCCTCCTGATCCGCATCGATCTGCGCCGCCAGTTCGTCATAACGCTCAGTCAGTGCGTCAAGCTTGGCTTGATCCTCGTCGCTGAGGTCCACGCGCTGCGGGTAAACCCGGGCCATCTGATAGATGTTATCCAGCTGCTGAGCGCACCACTCGACCCATTTCCAGCCTTCGGCCTTCACGGCTTCCGCCTCAACCTCCAACTTCTCGGCAACTAGCTTTTCAAGCAAGCCGCTATCGCATGCAAAGCCTCCTCCCTGCTCGGCAAACAGGTCGCGGCGCACTGGACCGCCAGCCGCCTCATAAACCTCTAACCCGCCGATCAGCGCGAGCCGCTTGTCGCTTGCAGGGACTTCATCCACGGCGAGCCGGCGCTTGATTGTGTTGGCGCTGCGATCCCATGATGGGAGGGCATTCCAAACCTCTTCCTGTCGAGCGTGATCGTCGGTGATGGTGAAGGCGGCAAGCTGCTCAAAGGTCATATCCTCGGCGCGGAACGCCGAGAACAGGACAGGGGAAACCTTCGCCAGCGCAAGACGGCGGTTGACGATGATTTCGGTTGTCCCGAACCGGGCGGCGATGTCCTTGATGGACTTGCCCTCATCGAACAACGCTCTGAATGCCTCGAACTGGTCGGCGGGGTGCATCGCCTCCCGCATCACGTTCTCGGTCAGGCTTAATTCCGTGGCGTCACCCGCCTCCCGGACGATGACATTCACAGCGTAGTCAGCCGTGATCTCGCCCCGTTCGGCCAGAAGATTGAGGGCTGCAAGGCGGCGACCGCCAGCGGTTACGAGGTATCTCCCCTTGGATGTCTTGCGCACCACAAGGTTTTGAATGACGCCATTGGCGAGGATCGAGGCCGACAGGCTCTCGATGCTCTCCTTGGTGTAAGTCTTCCGGACGTTCTTCGGGTCTGCGTCCAGCTTGTTCAATGCTATCGCGATGATGTCGCTCATGGTCTCTTGCTCCAGTTTTTCCCGTTTCCCTTGGGAGCAAGCCCCGCTAGTGGGCGAAGCCTCTGCCTTCGTTTTCGAAGGATGTGCCCCCACATCCGGCGGAACGAAGGGGAGGGCTTGAGCCCGCTCCCGTTAGGACGCGGATCGGGTCATGGGGCGGGAGGAAGGAAAAACGGAAGATTTGCCGGCTTGACGGCGAAAGCCGTTTTTCCTGACGAGCGACAGCGCTTGCGCGCTTGCCCATTGGCGCGATCGGCGACCTATCGTAAGAGCGGCACAGGGTAGGATCGATGGGCGGCCGGGATCGGCCGCTCCTTGCGAATGCGAACCGGCGACGCCGGTTCTCCGTCTTCTGATCCAGGGTATAAAACGATGGATCTGCCCGCTGCGCTCCGAGTGATGAGCGCTCCGCTCCTCGGGCAGCTCTCCATTTCAACCTGATTCAACGAGTCGATAGCGGCGGTTAGCCGCTCGGCTCGGATCGATCGGCGGCAGTCCGAGATCCGAGAAGGACAATGAAGAACATCGGAGCTTTCAGCATAGCGCCGCCCCTCCTTAAAGGGCGGGAAAGCGGGAATTCTCGACACGGTTTTGAAGGATAAAGGGAAGCCGCAGGAGGCTTAGCATAGCGCCGCGAAGCGGAAGCCGGGACCGACTTCCCCCGCCAAAACCGTTCCGTACCTCTACACTCTTGGCGTTGCATTCATGATGTAGTGGGCAATTTGAAACAGCTGCTCAATAGGGCGGATGACGTTTCGACGAAGCAGGTGTAGATTGGATAAAATACAACATAAAAATGTATGATGTTAGGGGGGCGCTGTGAAGATTTACGCCGTGTCGATTGAGAATTTCCGGGGCATCAGTTCAGCCAAGCTGGTTCTGCCCGATCATGCAGTCCTCATTGGCGACAACAACACCGGCAAGTCCTCCGTTCTCGAAGCTATAGATCTTGCGCTTGGGCCGGATCGACTGAGCCGCAGACCTCCTGTCGACGAGCACGATTTCTATGAGGGCAAGTATCTGCCCGTGGCTCCAACTCCGGCCGAGGATGGTGCAGCACCAGCAGAGCCGCAGCCCGCCCCACAAATTATCGTAGAGGTCACGATCATCGGGCTGTCGGAGGAGCAGGAAGCCCGATTTGGAAGCAATATCGAGTGGCTCAACGTCGAGACCGGAGACTTCTTCACGGAAGCAAATCCCGCTGGCGTGGATGCGGCGAACATCAAGGCGGCGCTGCGCGTCACGTTCATCGGCGCATATGACGGCGAAGAAGACGATTTCGTTGGCAATACCTATTACGCGCGCAGCTTGACGGAGGAAGACACTCCCGTATCCTTTTCCAAGAAGGACAAGCAGCACTGCGGTTTCCTCTTCCTGCGCTCGCTACGCACGGGCTCGCGCGCACTAAGCCTGGAGCATGGCAGCCTGCTCGACATCATTTTACGGCTGAAGGAAATCCGGCCGCAAATGTGGGAAGGTACGATCGGCACGCTCGCCGGATTCGATGTCGCGAATGACCCCGCGATCGGCATTTCGGGCGTACTCGAGAGTATCGACAAGTCGCTTAAGAAATATGTGCCGCGGGAATGGGGCGTGAAGCCGCATCTCAAGGTCTCTAACCTCACGCGCGAGCATCTGCGCAAGGTCGTGACCGCCTTCATCGCCACCGGAGATGGCGCACATGCCGCACCCTTCTTCCGGCAGGGCACCGGCACGATCAACATGCTAGTGCTGGCGATGCTGTCGCAGATTGCCGAGGACAAGCAGAATGTCATCTTCGCCATGGAGGAGGTGGAGACCGCGATCCCGCCATATGCCCAGAAGCGGATCGTTCACGAGCTGCGCAAGCTGGCCGCCCAATCGATCGTAACTTCGCACTCGCCTTATGTCCTTGAGGAATTCAAACTTGACGAGACGGTGATATTGTCACGGGCGAACGATGGCGTCCTAAAACAGGCGCAGATAGAGCTTCCCGACAGCGTGAAGCATAAGCGCTATCGCCAGGAGTTTCGGACGCGCTTTTGCGAGGGCCTGCTGTCCCGCCGTGTCCTCATCGCCGAAGGCGCAACCGAAGCGAGTGCATTTCCGGTCGCGGCACGCCGCCTCTCTGAACTGAATCCCAACGTCTATGCCTCGTTGGAAGCGCTTGGAATCTGCATTATTGATGCGGGCACCGAGTCGCAGATCGCGGATCTCGCCGGGCTCTATAAGGGTCTCGGCAAGCGGACGTTCGCACTGTGCGACAAACAGACCGACCCCGCGAAGGCCGCTATCGAAGCCCAGGTCGAGCGTCTGTTCATGCACGAGGAAAAGGGCATCGAGGATCTGATCCTCAAAAATACGACCCAGGCCGCACTTGAGCGCTTTTCCGATGCACTCGACTGGCCACCGCACCTATCGCGGAAATACCCCGATCCGAATGCCAGCCTGATCTCCGCGCTGAAGGAGTATTTCGGGTGGGCGAAGGGTAACTGGGGCATCGCTGATTTCCTCGGCCAATGTTCTGAGGCTGAAATCCCGGCCTGGATTCGCGAAGCCTGCGTAATCCTCAAGGCACTCTGCGATCCCCCGCCCGCGCCGCCGGAGCCTGAGCAGGGAAATGGCGCGGACGACGCTGTTGAGCCCGGCGAATAGAGGGACGGATGGTCGATCTAACTCCCGCGCAGAAGGAAGTTCTCAAGGAAGACGGGCACCAGCTCGTCGTGGGTGGGCCTGGCTCCGGCAAGACCACCGTTTCCATATTGAAGGCGGCGAAGATCGCACGTGAGAAACTCAGGCCGGGGCAGCGCATACTGTTCCTGAGTTTCGCGCGCGCAACGGTTTCGCGCGTCTTCGAGGCGATCGACGAAGAGCAGTCCGTTACGCAGGAGCAGAAGAAGCGGATCGAGGTCGATACCTATCACTCCTTCTTCTGGCGCATTCTCAAGGCGCACGGTTATCTGGTCGGGTTTCCGCGCCGCATTACAATTCTGACGCCGCCTAACGAGGCGATCGCGCTTTCAACGATCCGCAGCGCCTTCAAGGCGCCGTCCAAGCTCACGGACGAGGAGAAGGCACAGAAGGCCGCGCTGGAGACTGCCGAGCGGATGCGACTGGCTACCGAGGAAGGGAAAATCTGCTTCGACCTGTTCGCGGAGCGTGTGGCCATCATGTTGCACGGCTCCGCTAAGGTCCGCGATCTCGTATCGACTATGTATCCCTTCATAATCCTAGACGAGTTTCAGGATACCAGCGCCCAACAGTGGCGCGCGGTAGAGGCGTTCGGGAAGAGCAGCACGCTGATCGCGCTGGCCGACCCCGAACAGCGCATCTTTGATTTCATCGGCGCGGACCCGGAGCGTCTCGACCACTTTAGGGAGGCTTTCAAGCCTTCTGAGCACGATTTGGCCGGGGACAACCATCGCAGTAAGGGAACAGATATTGCCTTGTTCGGCAACCACCTCCTTACCGGCAAATTTCGGGACGAAGTGTATCAGGGCATCGATTACGAGGGGTTTGCCTCGAATCCTAATCAGGCCTTCGCCTCGCTTGTCGCTCAGGTTCTGAAAGCGCGTAAGCGGCTAATCGCGACGGGCCGCCGGGACTGGTCTCTTGCGATTCTGGTGCCGACGAAGCGCATGACCCGACTAGTCTCCGACAAACTGCGCGAGCCCTTCGGCAACGTGCCTCCCATCGCACACACGGCCGCCGTCGACATGGAAGGCCCAATCCTAGCGGCGGAGGTGATTGCCTTCCTTCTCCAGCAGCGAAGTCATGCCGGCTGCTTTGACGAATTCGTTGATGTGCTTTGCAGCTATTTCAGCGGCCAAGGAGGCCAGGCGCCGACGAAGGGCGATCTGACGGAAGCGGCGCGTTTACGCTCGGCGCTGGGCAAATGGAACTTTTGCCTCGCGAAGGGAAAGGCCGTTCCGGCGAATAGCGTCTTGCAGGCCACGTTCGCGGTCCACGCGTCTGCAACGGCTGTTGCGCTGTCTGGCCAGCCCGACAGCGACTGGGCCGCCGTTCGAGCGGTGCTCGAGGCTGGGGCTTGTACTCGGCTCGCCGAGGTTGCGAGGGAGGCGCGTAATGTCCGGCTCCTCGAACGCGGCACGCAGCTCCGGCAAAGCCTGTCGCAGGACTGGCGCGATACCGGCGCATACAAGAACGCGCTGGTGGTCACTCGCCAAGCGTTCGTGCAGGAGCATTTCGCGACCGCTCACAAGCCTGAGACGGGTGTCGTTGTGATGAACATGCATAAGGCGAAGGGTAAGCAGTTCGATGAGGTTATCATCTTCGAAGGATGGCCGAAGCGCTATAAGGGCGAGATCGTCGGCAACCCGGATCGCATTGTGGGCGGCAATGTCCGCGCGGGGGCGATGACACAAGCTCGCCAGAATTTCCGCGTGAGCGTGACGCGCGCGAAAACTCGCACAACGATCATGTCGCCCAACGACGATGTTTGTGTCCTCCTTATCCCCGATGATTGAAGCTACGCTGCAGTCCTTGTGTGGGCAGAATCCGGACAGCTGCGATGTGGCCTTCAGTCGCGATGTCGGCGCAGGGGGTAGGGCACTCTGCTATCTTTCAATTGAACGCTGTTGGCGGTGCGGTCAGTTCCGTCGTGGATGGCTACTGCCATTCGAGGTGGGGCCGCGAAGTCCCTTCCTGATTGAAGCCGAAGGTTGCGCATTGCTGCCGATTGGTTGGCAATAGCATGCCCAATGTTGTCATCCGTCCCAGCCGATGTAGCTACTGCAGTTGACGTGTTCGATATCTGAAGCCGACATTACGCTCCCGGCCCCGTTCCAACCACGAACCTCAATGCGGTTCATGTCTCCTGTTGGAGCGAAGCCGCCAAATGCGAGCTGTCCCTGATGAACTGAAGCCTGTTTGGGACGGTAACAAGACCATGCAAACCAAGGCTTTCCGGCATCAAAACTCACTAGGCTTCAATTTGGACAGCGGAGCGGAGTCTTAGTGTGATTTCGCCCTCAGCCTGAACCGACTCCGAATGGGGCGGCTACCAGATCCTGCAAAACAGTCTCTACCGCCATCTGACACGCGATGTAGCGGCTTTCGTCCATTTCGGGTGGCGCTTCTGGAAAATATGTCATCTTGCAGCAAGTATGCTTCCTGCGGGCGCGCGCATGGCCGCGTGTTCGGGATCACGACGGATGGGCCGTACCCTGCGGGGCAGGGTGCGGCCGTACCTCACTGAGGCTTGTTGTCGTTTCCGGCCTTGCCGTTGAGCTCGACTTGATAGCTGAACTCGAACTTGGCGATGAGCGGAAGCATCACGGCGATGGAGAACCGAATTTGGCCCTTGTGGGACAACTTCGCGATTTGCCGGTTGATGAACTGGCGAAGGCGACGGCCAGTTTTCTGGCAGAAGGTTACGAGCGTTTTCATCAGAGGTTCCTCCTTAGTGGTTTTGCGTAATCGCGAAGCTCGAGTACGGCTGGAACCGCCGAGTGCATCGCGTAGCGATCGCAACGGAGCAAAGCGGAGAGGAGAACCCTTTAGGGTTGCACGCTAAGGCGGGGCCTGCCGTGTCGTGCGCAGCATTAGATTACGTACGGCCACTAAGGAGCGGCGTGAAAACGCGGCCTTCGTAGCCCCGGGCGTCGCCTTTGCCTTCAACCGGCAAACCGTGATCCGGCCGCCAGGTCGGATCTCCATCGCCGTGATGCTGCAGCGGTGGCGAGCTGACATCGACGCTCTGGCCGGAAACGACAACAAGTCTCAGGGAGCCGCCCCGCTTGCGGGGCGCTTCCGTCGTGAGGGGGAAGGGGAGTTTGAGGGGAGGGGCCGAAGGGGGCTCCCCTCATTGCGGTCGGGTGCCGCTCGATGCGGCGCTCAATCGCTCCTAAGCCTGAGTGGCGCCGCGCTCGCGTAGCAGAAACCGCTTCAAGCTCCATCCGGCTCCCAAGATGTAGGGTGGCCGCCCAAGAGAGTAGTGCCCGCAATTCAGCCGCAGCACGCTCACGCTGGCTCCGGCATTCTTCAGCCGTCCTAGCAGGCGTTCTGACAGGTCCGGCAAAACAACTGTGTCCCTCGATGCCAGGATGACATGCAGTTCGAGACTTGGCCGCGCCAACCTGTTTGCATGGTTCTCGAGATTTAGTGGTGCCCACGCTCTTTGCAGTTGGGCAAGCGAAAGATGCGGCTCGAGGCTCTTCCGGATCGATCTGGTTGCGCGACCGGTCCAAACCATTTCGGCAAGACTTCCTGCCGTGAGGAAGAGCGACGCCCGAGAAACGGCGGGCTCATGTGCCGCGACCAGTCCGGCTATCCAGGAACCAAGGCTCATCCCGAGAACGGAAACATCCCGATACCCCTCGCGCTTCAGCCAACGAATGAGCTTGCGCCCATCCCATACCGCCTGCCTGACGGCCTGGACTGTTCGGCCGAGATTGGCGCTGAGCATGTAATCCGCATGGAGCGAGCCGGGCCGCTTGCGCTCCAAGTGGTAGGGCATGGCGATCTCGATGACCGTGATCCCTTGCCAGGAGAGGAACCCGGCGATCTGCCGGTTCCGACTTTCGGCGTTCCAGTGATGGAAGATCACCACGGCCTGATCGCGTTTTCCGCTCTCGGTGATCCTGGCCCACACGATGTTGTTTTCAGCAACATCGGTTGCAACGTCTGAAGGGAATGTCAGCCAGCCACCCCGCAGCTCGAAGCTATGATCGCTCGCATCAGGCGGCTCAAAAAAGCCCGGATCAACTGCGGACTTTTCCGCGAGAACGCAAAACCCCTCTAGCGTTTCAGCCGCCCCCACGCCGGGAAATGCACGATCGGCGTCCAGAATGAGGTCCGTGGTCTTCTTGGCCTCTTCACCGCGTTGGGCTCGGCCCTCGTCCCAACGATCCAGCCAATTATGAAACATGGCTGTCGCCTCTTATCTCACGGGCAAGCCAAGCTGACTCAAACGCCGGATCGAATAGACCATAGGTCGCAATGAGCGCGGTAACGATCAGCAAAACAGAGAAACCATCGAACGCGTCGATCAACATGTATGAGACGAAAAGCAAACCGATCACCGCAGACATTTTCCACAGGGGGGAACGAAGCCGCCGATCATCCCCCAAGCGGATTGCTCCATACACAAAGACGCTGCAGGTCGAAAGCACGACGAGCAAGCTGCTGTAGTGTGTGGGCATGATGTAATCGAAGGTCCTATCTCCATCGTCGCAATCTGCCAGCGCAGCCCAGACATCGCGGACCAGCCATGTCACGAAATCCGGGCCTTGCGATGCAAGATAGGCACTTTGTGCCTTCATGCAGATGGCGGCAAGGACGACGAGCACGGAACATCTGAAGACCCCGCGCATGATCCGCAGACCGATTTCACTGGTGTCCGGCCAGGCTCTCTGCTCGCCAAGGAGTTCAGTTCCGCGTTTAAGCTTCCATAGATCATGGATGATCGTATGCAACAGGATCAGGCCAGCGAACAGCAGGTAGAAGCTTGTGGACATGTAGAGATAGGCAAGGGCGGTAAATACGATTGCCGCCGGCGTCGATAGGATATCCGGCCTGATGATACCGATCGTCCCCCAGCTTGGGGCAAAATCCTGCGCTTGCTCAAGCAGAGGGATAAGCTGCACGCCGATCCATTGCACCACGCCTGCGAATAATATGCAGATCAGGAAAACTGCCCAATAGGTCTGTGAGTTGGCCTGCAAATGTAGCGTCCAGGCGTCGCCGCTTCTTACACGATCAGCCTCCGCCAATAGCCTGAGCCGGCCATCATGCTTCCAGAAAACCAGAAGCTCGATGACGACGGCGAAAAACAGTGGCAACAGCACCATGAACAGGAAGGTCCAGTTCGGTGCCCAGAGGAAGCCAACCTGCTTCTCGATACCATCCGCGCGCACATAGGTGATGCTGTGGATCCCCAAAATGTAAGAGAGGAATCCGAGGGCGGACGAACCGGCGAAGATCCAGGCCGGCAAGTTCAGATGTGATCCGTGCGAGAAAATCGCCTCGGTCTTGCTTGCCAAACCCCTTGGCCGCTCCGCTGGCATGGTTTGAAGGTCCACCGAGACGACGGGCGTTAGCGGAACCTGGTTTTTTTCTGGCGCTGACGTGTCAGGCACACGCAGGGCAGTCGCAGTCGAGCCACCGGTCTTCTTTTGATCCCGCCGCCTGGAGGTAAGGCGCGCTTGGGCCGAGCTGAGCTCATTCAGCCAATCATTCGTCGCCTCGCGATCGTCGCAACCGAAGATGCGCGCCAGCCAGCGAATGTTGGCCGGGCTGATGCCTTTGTCATTCTCCTGAAACCAGAGCTGGACGGTACGAAGATCCACTCCGACACGGTTAGCGTCGATCTTTGAGATGGCATCCGCCAGCAGCTCCGGCGTCCACGGGCCTTGGGGAAAACCGTCTTCACCCAACAGGCGTCCGGCACCCGCAGCTGCCATTTTCTTGAACAGTTCTTTGAAATCGCTTCCATCCGCCGGCGGTGGAACAAAAATCTTACCGTTTTTTTCCAATGACTTACAGCCCAAGATTTCGTCTTGTTTCGTATCCTATCGTGCGTTGTGGACGATTTGATGGTCTGAGACGATCCCCAATGCAACTAGATCGGTGAGGCATCCGCCATGCTACTGTCGTCATACAGTTCGCGTTCGCCCCGTGAAGCAATTGCCGCTCGATGCAACAAAACGGCTCCGGTATTCTCCACGTCCAGGAAAGTGGGAACGGAGATCGCAGCTGGTGCGACAGGAGAAGAACCCTCGCTTCGTGACCTGATCGATCAGCATTCAGCAGCCGTTCAAGGGGGGAAGAAGGCGAAGGCGAGCCGCCAGGCAATCATCAATTATGAGCCAAAAGGCGACGGAGAAGCATATTTGAAGCTGACCTATCTGGCCGGCTATCTGATCGCGACCAGGAGCGCTTTGTCTATCCAAGAGCTGAAGTCGATTTCTGAGAACTCTGCCGCTCGTAGACTCCCCTGATGTTCCGATACCGGCCCCTCTTTTGCGGCAGCAATCGGGTGGGAGGGGAGCCGAGGGGAGGGGCATGGGCTCCCTTCGGGCGGACCGCAGCTCGCTCGATGCGGCCAGGTTCGCAACGGCCAAAACGATGACGGGGCCGGCTCTTTCGAACCGACCCCCCAACAAAAGCGTCAGACTATTGTCAGCGCAACAAGCCCAATCGCTCGCCAAGGCTAGGCGGTGTCGGCGTGACCGCCTCCTTTGTCATGGCGATGATGGCGTTCTGTGACAGCCCTTCGATCTCATAGCCAAAACGGCGCGCGCTCTCGATGATCGATTCAAGGCTTGGGTGCTGCTCAAGAAGCGTCCCGAACCACAGCGCGTATTCGTCGGTTTCCTCATCGGGAAACGCCTGCAGAAAGAAGGTGCGCAACGGCGGATCATAGCCGATTACGGCATTCTCGTCAGTCTCTCCGTCGGTCTTCACGGTCACTGTGTAGCGGCCCAATGGTGTCCCTCCTGATGTCGGACCGCATCGAAATGCGGCCAAGGTCCTATTTGAACAGCGGCATTGTGCGCTTGTTGGTCAGGTTGGCGCGGTCGGTTTCAAAGCGGTAGCCGTCCCAATCCTTCCATGCTTCCCAACCTGTCGCGGTGGCGCGTCCGTACCAGACGCGCACCCTGACCTTATTGTTTCCAAGGTACTCGACGACCTCAACCGTATGGCTCCCTCCTAAACCGGAGGGCGTGTCGAACACCTCAACGCTTCGGCGCTGGCTTTTGCCTTTCATCGCTTCGCCTCCCACAGCCGGAAATGGGCTTTCACCAGCTGGCGGCGCTGCGCGTCGGCGGCACTGCCGCCGAACATGGCGTCGCCTCGGCCGGAAAACTCCATGACTGTAAAAATCTGCTCATTCATGTGGGGATCCTCTGTTTTCCGGGGCTGATCAAGCGGCGCTGTCGCCGCTGATCGATTTCAAGACGCGCTTGGCCGCATAGCGTCCGGCCTCGTTCAAGTTGCGCTGCCACGCGCCTTGCGACGGGGACCAGCGGAACCCGTGAGATTTCAGGGTGCGCCGCGTCTGTTCGTCCGGCTTGCCGGGGAACAGCAACTGAATGCGGGCCATGTCGGTGTTTTCCTTGACCGTGACGGCTCCTGCCTCCGTCTCGACGTCCTCGGCGCGGTCGCCGCTCTTCTTCATCGCAGCAAGCGATGCGAGGCGGGTTTGCATGCGGCGCAGTTCGGCGCGGGTGTTGGTGGTGGAAAAGCCGGGTCGGTTCTGCCATGGGGCAAGGGTAACGCCACGCGATGCCCTCTCCTCGTCCATGCCGGTTTCGGCCACCACACGGGCCAGAATGTCGGCCTCGCTCGCCTGATCCTTCTCCATCCGGCGAATGATGACATTCGCCCGTTTCATCCGGTCGATGGACAGTGCCAGGTCTTCGATCCGCGAGGCGATGCGCTGCATGGCGGCCGGATCGCCGGAGCGGATCGGCTCATCATCGGTCCCGTGGGGAAACGCCTTGCGCTTCACAGCCTTTTTCGCAGTCGCGATATGGGCTGAGATGTCAGCACGGCGGGCGTCTGAAACTCGCATCCGCTTTTCATTGCGGGCGACGGGAAAACGCGCAGGTCCGGTGATGAACCAGTTCATGCAACGACCTTCCGCTGCCCAATACTTGGCGGTGATCTCGACATGACGGCGGGCAAAGGCCTCTAGTTCAGCATCCGGCAGGGGCAGTTTTGCTTGCTCCCACAGCTCCCCCATGTAGGCGGCAAAGCCGTTCAGGCGCTCTGCCAGCCCTTCCAGTTCGGAAAGGGTGCGCCGCTCCGGAAAATGTGTGAGGGCATGGAAGCTATATTCGATGTCCTTCGCCGCGATGGTCGCGGCAAAGGTTCCGGCGAGAATGGACAGGCTGCGGTCCTCGACAACAGCGATGATCATCGGACCACTCCCGCCATAACGGTCGGGTGGGTGCGGGTGATGCGGGTCTGGAACCCGATCAAAGCGCCGTCTAGAATAACCCCATGGGAAGAATGCTCGTCCGCCTTGGCAAATACCGGATCAAGAACGGGCTTGCAGACGCTCAGGCGGGTCGTCGCCTCCTCGATGCTGATCTGCGGCGGCAGCACATGCGAGCCGTCCAGACCGGCAAGAACGATCTTTCCGGCCAAGGGCTGCGGGTAGCCGTCAAAGACAGTGAAGGCGGTCAAGCCATCGCGCAAACCCTCCTCATCGACGATAAGAACGTGGTTCGTGTCGAATGGCACCACCTCGACAAGCTGGCATCCAATCAGCCCGTAGGTCTGAGAGAACGCGCTCGGTGCTGCGACCTCTGCGGCTTGAATGGTCCCGGCTTCCGGGTCCAGCAGGTAAACGGTTGCGGTTGTGGTCATAGTCTAGCCCTTTCTCCATTTCCGCGAAGCGGTCTTCTCATGCCCATCGTGGGCAGGAGCCCCGCTCCTGTTCCCGAGTTCGCGCGGAGCAGCGGGGGAGAGGGTGGCAAGGGGATAGAAACGGAGGGGGTTCGCCCGCCCGAGGCAAAGCCGAAGGGGCGTCGCGTCAGCGGCGCTCCTGCACAAAGCGCTGCCCCAAGGCTGCGCGAAGGAAGGACGGGGAGACCGTTTTTTCCCCTTGTGAGGGAGAGGGGGCAGCGCTCCTCTTTCCCTCATCAAAGAAACAGACAGGACGCCTCCGGCGTCACTGCTTTATCCTGGCCTAGGCCGGCAAACCGCTGATGCTGATTACTGCGAAGAGCAGTAGGGGAGGGGAAAGGCCGCCCCAATATGAGGCAGGGCGGCCTCCGTAGGCACATGACAGAAAAGGGCTAGAGATCTGCCACGACCTGACCTGATAAGCGGGCAATATGGGTCGATTGCGGAAAGCTGTAAATGTTCCGAACCGATTTTTGCCCAAGATGCATGTGATTGAAGGCGAAGCCGCAGCGCAACCGATCGTTACCCGAATGGGCGGAGACAGCGCCTGCTGGCTCCGTGCCGAAGGCATAGAGCGGGGTCGCCAAGCGATGCGCCCAAGCAGCTATCCAGGGTAGACTTTCGAGGCACCATCTTTAATTGTCCCGGAGGAACAACGATGAAATTCCAGTGTGGTTGGTGGCAATGGCAGGTTTCGGACTCGAGCAGTGGGTGAGTGATCTCGGACTTGAACGCGTTGACGACCAAAGCAGAGATCATTCGATCTATCGCAAACGGCTCGACGGAAAGATCATCGACCTCAAGGAACTGGATCTGCTTATCGCGCAAAGGCTCCGTCACCTGCGAACCGACCGACAACTTGCGCAAGCCAAAGTCGCGACCCTCCTGGGCGTAAAGGAGGCAACCTACGCCCGCTATGAAAACGCCTCATCCTTGATGACCGTCGGACGCCTGCTCCACGTGTTCGAGGTCCTCGATATTACTCCGGAAGAGTTCTTCGATCCTTTCATCAAAGAACGGCCCCCTCAATCCGAAGGCAACTCACAGGAAGCAGAGAGAAACAAGCTGATGGAAGAAACGGTCGGCCACCTGCAGAAGCTCGACGAAACGGCCTTGAAGATGGTGCATGACCTTGTGCTTGCCATGGAGCCCCGGACGATCGAGAAGCAGAAAGGGAATGGCGCGGGGAAAGCCGCGCCATAACTTGCACTCAATGGGTTGGCTCTGGTTTCCGCCGCGCGCCGGCCGCCATTGGCGAATAGCCGGCGCTCATGCGGCGTCCTTCCCCCCCATCTGGCGAAGACACCGCTCGGATCGATCGGCGCCAGTCCGAGATCCGAGGAAGACAATGAAGAACATCGGAGCTTTCAGCATAGCGCCGCCCCTCCTTCAGGGGCGGGAAAGCGGGAAATCTCGACACGGTTTTGACGGAAGAAGGGAAGCCGCAGGAGGCTTAGCATAGCGCCGCGAAGCGGAAGCCGGGACCGACTTCCCCCGCCAAAACCGTTCCCTTAGATTCCACAGTGACAGGAAAGGTGATGCAATGACCAATGCTTTGGACCAGGCACTGCAAAAGGCAACCGGCGGCTACCCAGTCGATACCTTGATCGTAACCAAAAATGAAGATGGCGAACCCGAAGTGTCCATGTTCGTCCTCGATGCGGACAATCAGCTGCTTCACGTTTCCTATGACCCAGAGGGCGGTATCATATTCAAAACCGCGCAACAGGACGAGCTGCTATTCTCGCGCCAACTCCTTGAGACCATCGCGAAGATGCAGGTTTCGGCGGACAGTAGATGGAAAGAGCTTCAGCGTCATTGGGTGGACGACAAGGCGACCTGGGAGGGCTTTGAACATCTTCTCGATACACCAAATATTCAGTGAAGCGAGCGCGTCGGCTCCGGCAGCAGCTTTAGCATCTGCTTTACGACTGTTCGCAATTTCCTCCAGTCTCGCAGATCGCCTTCGTTCACGCGCTCCTGGAGCGCCGTTAGGATCCATCCAACGCAGGCGATATCGTCCGCAGCGCGATATTTGTCTGACCTGTGGAAGCACGCGACGATGCGAGGCCGCGCGCCTTCCTCGGTCTTTGGAATCTGCGAAACCAGATCCTGCGCTTCTCGATAGGCATTTGCCACACGTTTGAGATCGTCTGGCCCGGCTTGGGTGATCATGCCGACGGTCCACATCAGCGTGTTTGACAGGTGTTCCACTTCGTCAGTCATGGCGATCCTTATTCCTCTCCATTGTGACAACGCCTCAAAAAGTTAACACCACGCGGACACTCGCGTCAGGTGCAAATCTGCAGATTAGGCTCGCGTCATGTTCCAACTTGACTTTTAGCGGCCCATAGGTTCCCTGTTTGTTCCTTTCATTCCGTATCACGAAAGGACCAGTTTGAAATGCTCGCCGGCCTGAAAATCGAGGCAGAAGTCTATGTGCCTCTCATGCTCCATGGGTTATGCGCCGGCTTTCCGTCACCCGCAGATGACTACATCGAAGAATCGATTGACCTCACAAAGCTCCTGATCCGGAACCCGCCGGCGACGTTCTTGTGGAAGGTCGACGGCAATTCGATGCGGGACGCTGGAATCTTCCACGGGGATTTGATCGTGGTCGACCGCAGCCTGCGCCCCGTCGACGGCGATATTGTCGTAGCGACCATACATGGCGAGCGGTCGTTGAAGCGGCTGCGCATGACAGGTGGTCGCCCGCGGCTGATGTTCGAGAATTCGGACATGCCGCTGTTCGACCTTCCGGAGATCGCAGAAGTCGAGATCTGGGGCGTGGCACTCTGCAACGTTCATTGGCTGCGACCGAGGAGAAAGGGATGACCTCCTTCGCACTGATTGACGGCAACTCGTTCTATTGCTCCTGCGAGCGCGTTTTTGACCCTTCCATTGCAAAGCGCCCGGTGATTGTCCTGTCCAACAATGACGGCTGCGCCGTCGCCAGGACGGCGGAGGCCAAGGCGCTCGGCATTGGCATGGGCGAACCCTATTTCAAGATCCGTGACCTCTGTCGCGACAACGGCGTGGCGGTCTACTCCAGCAATTACACACTGTATGGCGACATGAGCGCCAGGCTGAACGCGATCTATCGGCAATGGTCCCCGGATGTTGAGGTCTATTCGATTGACGAGAGCTTCCTGGATATGACCGATATCCGGTCAGCAGATCGCGCCACCTTCGGCCGCGATCTGCGCTCCACAGTCCAACAATGGACCGGGATCCCGACCTGTGTCGGCATTGGCCCGAGCAAGACACTGGCGAAGTTCGCAAACCACGTTGCCAAGAAGAACCCGGAGCTTGGCGGCGTCTGCGACCTGACAGATGCAGCCGTTCGGCAAAGCTGGCTCGATCGCGTCGAGGTTGGGGAGGTTTGGGGCGTCGGATCGGCATCAGAGCGAAAACTATTCGGCCTGAGCATTGAGACGGCCGGCGACCTGGCCCGCGTTGATGCGCGGCTTGCTCGGAATCTCCTGAGCGTGGTGGGCGAAAGGACGGTTCTGGAGCTGCAGGGCATTTCATGCCTGCCGCTCGAAGACGTGCCGCCACAACGGAAGGGCTGCGCCGTGACGAGGTCGTTCGGAACGCCAGTCACGGATCTGGCCGGAATGCTCGAGGCGGTCGCGGCCTACGCGATGAGGGCAGGGGAGAAGCTGCGCCGGCATGGCCTTGAGGCGACGCATATGGCGGTCTTCATGCACACATCGCGCTTCAACCAAAAGGACAATCCGCATTCGGCCCAAACGACGGTGCATTTTGCCGAAGCATCAAATGACACATTCGACCTGATCCGGGCAGCGCAAAGCGGAGCGCGAAAGATTTTCAGGGACGGCCATCGCTATGCGAAGGCCGGCATCATCATGAATGATCTGGTGCTGGCGCAATCACAGCCGCGCCCTCTCTTCGAGGCACGTGATCGCAATCAATCAGAACGGCTTATGACCGCACTCGATGCGGTCAACGGCAAGTTCGGGCGAGGATCGCTCATCCCTGCCTCGGCCGGAATCAAGCGTGACTGGCAAGCGAAGTTTGACCGCCGATCGCCGCGTTACACGACCAATATAAAGGAGCTGCCAGTCGCGCTGGCAAGATGAGGTCTAGGCCATGAGTGAGAAGCCGCCCTAGTGGGGCGGCTCGTCGCTGATCAGCGCTTCGAAAGCAGCATCCTCTTCGGCCAGCTTCGCTTCGGCCGACGCCAGCTCGGCTGCGATCTGCTGGCGCTCGGCCTGGTCGATGGACGCTGCAAGTTCAGCGCGCAATTCGTTGATGTGGTCGTAAGTGGTCATCGTCGGCTCCTTTGAATGAAAACAAAGGTGCCGGACCGATAGGGGACGGTTTGGGTCAATGACCGCCGAAGGCGGCCTACGGGGCGTGGGGGAGCCGATTTCGTTGCGCAGCGGCGAAATCGGGGGGACCGCGCATCATTGACGCAACCCCTCCCTTGTCGGTGTAATTGGCTAATGTTGAGAGAGAATATACCTGTCCGTATGGCACCTCTTTTGCTCCTTCGGAGCAGCTACGCGCGGCAGACGTTGTGGGCTCGAGGGGATCCCCGAACGACTGATAATCCAGTGTTATTCAGAGGGCGTGCCTGGAGCATCACGGTTCGCAATGCGCTGCAGAACCATGCGAAACATCAGCCCGCGGGCGAATGATGGGTTCATCGCGCCGGAATGACATGGCGCTGCGCCCTTGCGACGGTCGCGGGCACGCGCACATACTGCGCGACCCCAAGATCATGGTCGTAGTCGCCGAGGTGGAACTGTAGTCCGTTCAGGATACGCTCACAGGAGTCGACAATCTTTTTGCGATCCTTGATCGGGTTACTGTGAAACAGCTCGTTGCGTGTCTCCTTGATGACCCGCATCGTGTCGTTAAACATGGTTTTCGTGAAGGTGAAGCCGAGGACAGAGTCCGGGGCAAACATGTCGCGGATCAGGGGCCAGTCCGCCTGCATAATTGTCCATAGATCACCCAGGGTAAGGCAATAGTAGAACTCGTCGGTTTTGTTGTTTCCCGTAACATTGTTCATATGCTGCTGGCTGACCATATTTTCGAAAACTCGCCAGACAGCTTTCACGAAAGCTGGATTGACAGGCGTACCCAGAATGTTGGGAAAGGCAGTGTAGGCCTGCCCGTTCTGCCGCGCATTGCGGATCAGCGTCCACCAGTCCATCCGCCCAAAGCGTTCTTCTAGGTAGTCGGCAAGCACCGAGCGCAGAGCGTTCTCCACCGCGAACACGAAGGGGTAGATCGACGAAAATTCTTTCACCTTGCGGGTATAGATCCTGTGGATCACGAGCCTTTGCTCAGGTGTCGGTATCTGCTGTAGGGCTTGGACCTGAACCGCTTCGCGAATACTATCGCGTAACAGCGTGGGGTTGAGGGTGCGCATGTCAGCCTTGAAGTGATCCACCTGCTGCGGTGTGGGGACGAATGTCAGGTATTCACCCAGTAGCTGCGATGTCGGCACATGGCGCTTGGTGATGCTGGACACTTGCTTCCCCTTGCAATGCGAGTCTCTTTTCCCTATAACATAGCTACTCGCTGAGTGGTGGCACAATGGTGTTGCGAGCCCATGGCCTTACCATGGCACTTGGAGAGTCTAAACGGAATTTGGCTAGGCGTGGTCTTCACAGACTGCGTCTTTAGTCATTTTGGGGTGCTTTTCGGCTCTGGTGTCCAACGATTTGGTTTCCGATAATGTCCGTCGCCTTGAACCAATTCGAACTATCGTCCGGCACCTCATATTTTCTTAGGGCTCGATAATTCGCCCGATTTAGACGCGGTGACAGCGACGGTGGCGTAAGCGCGATTATGAACAGTTCTTTATAATCCTGCCCGGCAGCCTCGCGATAAAACCCATAGTCCTCAGGCCTTCCTCCTGCTTTGCTTATGTTCGGTGCAAACGCGACAGAGGAAAATTCGACCTAAATCATCGAAGCTTTCGGTGATTGGCGATGCAGTCCATTCAGAATTCTCCGTCCCTGGCTCTTTGTATCGCCTGAAGCCAAATGTCTCGCAGCGCTGCTGCAGTCGCGCTGGGCTTGCGGTTCGACCTTAAGGTTACCTTAAGCCACACGCGGATTATGACGATGCGGGGGTGTCCCCGTCTGCACTGGAGGACTTGCGGAATGCGTTACATCCTATCTGCCCTTATAATTTCGTTCCTAAATGTCACGGCGGTTTTGGCCGAAGATGTCCATGTTTATGGGCCCGGAGGCCCATTGCCTGTGCTGAAACAGGCTGCAGCCGCTTTTGAAAAACAAACGGGCAACAAAATAGTCCTAACTGCTGGACCGACCCCTTCATGGCTTCAACGAGCGAAAGAGGATGCCGACCTGCTCTTCAGCGGTTCTGAAACTATGATGAGCGATTTTGCCCAGGCGTTTGGTAGTCAGGTCCGAGCCGAAGACGTTGTACCGCTCTATCTTCGAGCTTCAGCGATCCTCGTACGCCCTGGCAATCCGAAAAAAATCACGGGCTTGAACGAACTCATGCGGCCCGGCCATAGCGTGCTTGTTGTCAATGGTGCCGGGCAAAATGGCCTCTGGGAAGATATGGCGGGCCGGACAGGCGACATCACCAAGGTGAAGGCACTACGTTCCAACATTAAGATCTTCGCGGCTAACAGCGCAGACGCGAAAAAGGCTTGGATCGAAAACAAGGATCTGGACGCCTGGATCATCTGGAATATTTGGCAGGTCGCGAACCCGGAATTGGCGCAGACGGTCGAAGTGGAGAGAGACCACCGCATTTACCGCGACACCGGAGTAGTCCTTACCGAGCGGGGTAAAAACAACCAGGCAGCTATAGCGTTCCAGACGTTTCTGCAAAGCACTGAGGCCAGAGGCTTCTTCGCAAACGCCGGCTGGATCGTTGAATAATCCTGCACGTGCATAGCGTTTTTTCCACGCTATGTGTTCGAGGGTGTGGACAACCAAAGGCGTCGGGACATTCCAGCCGAACGATCAAAATGGTTTCTTGGGTTCCATGGATCGCCGGTAACGGGCCGCACGTCGTTTCGTCACTCTCAAGCTGCAAGAGCACGCAATCGACCCGCGAGATGGGGCACGTCAAAATTGCCGACTGACCGGGTACCGTAGACTTCGTGACCAGTTGCCGTGTCGATTACGAATACCGTTGGTGGCCCATCAGCTTTCAAGTGCTGCAAAAGCGCCAAATTGGAAGCATCCATCGCTGTGACATCTACCTTGATCAAGGCGATTTTCTGAAGAAATTGTTTGATGACTGGGTCAGCGAGAATCTTATCGTCAATTACCTTGCAAAAAGGACACCACTCTGCCGCGATATCGACGATTGCGAAACGGCTCTGCCAAGCCGCAAAGCGGCGTCCTTCCAAGTAGGAATCGATAGATCGAATGGGCCCTACGGTCGTCCCCGCTTCGACCGATTGAACCGGAAGAAGGGCCAAGTTTACGATCGCGCAGGATGCAATACGGAGGATTCCTCGCCTGCTTGAAGCAGTTGTAATGTTTCCTCCGCGATCCAATGAGTACTTCAAAATATTGCCCTTTCCAACGCGGCTTTAACTTAGTGTCTCTCGTCTACAATAGCCGCGCTTACTGGAGGTCGAGGCAGAGAGTGGTCATTCTGCTATTTTGGACCGAGCACCTCATCAAGGCCACCACCCTGTGGCAGGCCGGACATCGTTTTGATTTCGCCCTTGCCGTTCTTATAGACGATTGCGGGTGTTCCGCCGAAACCGAGTGCGGTCATCAGTTGCTCGTTGGCCTTCAGGCTGACAGCCGTTTCCGGGCGGATTGTAGATGATGGAGGTATTCCTCCCTCTTGCGTTTCGTTGAGCGCGATGGCCTTCTCGGGTGATTGAGCCTCAAGGATCGCAGCCGCCTTTGCAGGTGAATCCTGCCTGATGACGCCGACCATCACATGTCTCAGCTGAACCTTGCCGCCCTCAACCCAAGGGCGAGCAGCTTTCCAGAATTGACGGCAGTAAGGGCAATTTGGATCTGTAAAAGTGTAGATCACCCTTGGCGCCTCGGGATTTCCGTCCTGCACCCATGAAGATTTCTCCAACGTTGTCCAGACCGCCGGATCAATGGACACTTCAGATAGCTTTTTCAGTTGATCTGCCGCTACATCGATACCATCGCCATTGACGAGCGGACCTACGATTACATGTTGATTATCAGGAGTTAGGTAGATTGTCAGAGGCTGCGCACCGGCCTTGGCTGCAAATCCTCGTAGCCCACCGGGCACTTTCATCTCGCCGAGTATCTTGATGCCTTGTTCTTCTATCCTTCCCAAAATTGCTGGACGACTTTCCGCTCCGGTCAATGTGGGCGGGTCATCTGAAAAGGCGGTTGTGGGAGAGCTTATAAAAATGAGAGCAAACAGGACCCCCGACGCTTTACGGGCATTCTTGTGTGTAGGCGACATGGTAGTTTCCTTCATTAAAGCGTTCGCAGTAAATTGGGTTACTTAAGTCAACCTTAAGCAGACAGGCGGGTGCAGAAGCAAACCCCGGCCTGATAAATGAAACCGGCTGAGGTCCTCACATCGACATCAGCGATGGCTCACCGGTGCAGGTTAGGGAACGGCATGCACACAGCGACCGCTGTTCTCGTCGGCCGAAATTTATCACGGCTGTCATGCGACGTAGAACCGGCCCACGGTTTGGCTCTGCGCTCGTCCCTCGGAAATGTAATCTTCCAGCGCTTCGATTGCGGTGACATCAAGATGTCGGCGGTCATGACCATATTTTGCTGGCACGCCCTGTTCCGTTACGAACGCCACGGCCACATCTTCGTCGTCCTCAAGCTCGCACTCGCCCAAAAAGATCTTTTCTATGCGGTGACCTGCAGGGTTTTCGATCTTGCCGAAAATGGTTAAGCCACGAAACCGCTTGAGATAGCCACCCTTCTGATTGTAGGGATCCGCAGCGAAAGTCCGCTCGAGGTTATCTTCCATCATATGCCGAATCTCAGAACCCGACATTTCGGTCACGGAGACCGGAGGGTTGGTCGGAATTATATTCCACAAATCATTTATTGTAATAGGACCAGGCGGAATTGGCGCGCCGTACCGCCAGCCATTTGAAAATGCGATATCCGTCCCGGCACTCGTGCTAATTGCCGCCAAGAGAAGATCGTCCATAGTTGAGAACAGTTGCAGGTTGCGGTGTAAGGCGGAATTTGTCTGACCGATGCAACGGTTCAAATATTCCCGATGAGGATGCATAATTGTGTCGACGATCTCTGCCATAGCAGCATTTTCCTGGAATGACTCATCCACGGCAATAAGCTGATGCTCGAAGGAAGAGATCCGTCCCCCTTTGATTAACAGATCGAGGCGACCCAAGAACGAACCATGGCATCCGGACTGGATGATAAGCGTTCCGCCGATTTCAATCGCACGCTGAAGTCGGTTATGGGTGTGGCCGCTCAGAATGACATCCACCCCTTCGAGCCTTGCGGCGAGTTGTGCGTCTTGTGGGAGTCCAAGATGCGACAACAGCACCACAAGGTCGCAATGTTCGTGGCCACGCAGTCGCGTGATTTCGGCTGCGATCGCTTCTTCGTTAATGTCGAACCGCCGCCCAGTGCTGAAGCTTGGCGGCATGCTTTTGTCGATGATGGTCGCCGCCAGGCCAATTACACCGATGCGTAGCTGACCTTTGTCGAAAACAGCCGAGGGCTTGAACGGCCGCGTACCGTCGTCAGTCCTGTAGCAATTGAGAGCGAGCATAGGATAATGGAGGCGTTGGCACAGGTGTTCGAAATGCGCTGGTCCCCATGCGAACTCCCAATGCGCAGTCATGGCGTCGATGCCAAGAGCATTTACGGCGTCGACCAGATCCACACCCTTGCTGGTCACCGCTGGATAAGTGCCGTGAAACATGTCTCCATTGTCCAACACCAGCATTTCGCCGCCTGCGCTCTTGATTTGGCTAAGAGCGGTTGAGATGCGCGCAAATCCCCCCAGTTTTGGAAAGGTTGGCTCAGATGCAGACCATACTAACTCGTGGTGTGGCTCTAGATAGCCGTGGACATCGTTGATTTGTACGAGAGTGAGTTTCGCTTCATCAGTCATCGACGGTCCTTTCGAGTTTTCGCGATCGGTGCAACGTTTCGCATAGGCAGACGCCTGCCTTAAGCCAGGCTTAAGGTGGCACTGCGATGCGATGTCCGCCCCACAATAAGGATTGCCTTGACTATGCTTTTTCGAACGTTCGTCTCGTTCTTTGCGAGACTGCTGGCCGGCGCAATATTCGGCATTGCTGTACTGTCCGCAAGTGTCTCGTCACTGCGAGCCGCGGAGGACCTTAGCAAGGAAATGATCCTCAACGATCCCGCAGCTCCGGTTGCAGGGAACCCTTCAGGTGATGTGACGATCGTCGCTTTTCTGGACTATAATTGCCCTTTCTGCAAAAAAGCAGCGCCGGACCTGGAGCGCGCGGTCAAAACAGATGGACGGGTCCGGCTTGTCTACAAAGATTGGCCAATCCTTACCGAGGCTTCAAAATATGGCGCTCGCGCTGCGCTGGCTGCGAAATATCAGGGCAAGTACCAAGAGGTCCACAACGCGCTGATGGCTATTCCTGGACGCAAGATCACTGAAGATCAAATGCGTAAAGCAATCGCAACGTCTGCGGTCGATATAGCCCAGATGGAGAAGGACATGAAGGCTCATGCAGCCGAGATCGATGCTGTTCTCGATCGCAATCCTGCACAGGCCGATGGCCTCGGGCTCCAGGGAACGCCAGTCTTCCTGATCGGCTCGTTCATGGTGCCAGCTGTCCTTTCCTATGAGGAATTTCAAAAAGTCATTGCGGAAGCCCGTTTGAAGGTAGCCAAATGATGAAGAATTGCGATTTTCTTGTCATGGCGAAAAACTGCAAATGCCAAGCAAGGCATTTGTCGAGTTTCATCATTCTCGCAATCACTCTTGCATCATGCGCTTCTTCACCGCCCACACTTGCGCCGTCACTTCCGTTTCAAACGCCGGTCGCTATCCAACCTGCGCCGTTTGCCGAAGAGGATCGATACGGCGCCAAGGCGAACGAGCCATTTCCTGTTGCTGCTGTGAACACCGAAAAGGTCGGCTCGCAGTATCTAAAACAAATCGTTGACTACCCAACTGACCAGCCCGTTGGGACGGTTGTTGTCGATCCACGCAGCCGTTTTCTTTATCTTGTCAAAGAGAATGGAAAAGCTGTTCGCTATGGGGTTGGTGTCGGCAAGGCTGGCTTTGAGTTTTCCGGATCGGCACATATCGGCTTCAAAAGAGAATGGCCCCGCTGGACGCCGACCCCCGACATGCTGGCGCGAGATCCCAAACGCTATGGAAAATGGGCAGACGGCATGGATGGTAGTGACCGAAATCCGTTGGGCGCTCGAGCCATGTATCTCGTCAAAGACGGTAAGGACACTCTTTACCGGATTCATGGGACAAATGAGCCTTGGACGATCGGAACAGCGGCGTCATCAGGTTGCATCCGAATGCTCAACCAAGATGTAATCGATCTTTATAAGCAGGTCCCTACAGGTGCCAAAGTGGTTGTCCTGGGGACGACGGCGTAGGGTAAGGATCGAAAGACGCGCGGCCAGCATCATGAGCTTACACCACAACAGGTATGACGATCGGACAGTCGCGGACATCATCGCTGATGAAGTCTCGTGGGAAGAATGGCTGACCACGCCGGAGGCTGAACAGGAAAGTCAGGTGGACAAGGCCCTACAACGCTATTCCAGCTCTCTACAGGATTTAACACTAACTGAGCGCTACTGCCGCTCACGCCGCACCGCGTTAAGACACTGTTTAAGCTGGCGTCAGTTGTACCATGATGACGGCCTCGGTTTTTTCAAAGAAATGCTGCGGGAACGGCAGGCACGGCTTGTGGAGCTTCGAACTAGGTATGCGATCCGTACCCTACACAGGTAAGGCCGGGCCTGAAATTTTCCTAACTAGAGGGCTCGCCGCTTTGTGTTGGACGCTTATGGAACGTCGCGCTTTCTTGAGGATCTGGATGAGCTCGGCGACGCTTTTGGGAGCAGCGATCTTGACGGGTTGCCAGACCGACTATCTACCGGACGTTACCAAAGCGAACGCGCCGATTCCATCCAAGCTTCTGGCTGAGATCGAAAAGAGAAAGATGGCCACCGGCTCGCCAATTCTGTTGCGCATCTTCAAGCAAGAAGCCGAACTCGAAGTCTGGAAACAGGATCGCAAAGGTCGCTTCCACATTCTCAAAACCTACCCGATCTGTAAATGGTCGGGCGATCTCGGCCCGAAGATCAGTGAAGGCGATCGCCAGACGCCCGAAGGATTCTACGACGTTACGCCGGGTCAGATGAACCCAAACTCGGAATACTTTCTTTCATTCAATCTCGGCTTCCCGAACACCTTCGATCGCGCCCATGGCCGAAGCGGGTCGCATTTGATGGTGCACGGCGATTGCTCGTCACAAGGTTGCTATGCGATGACCGACGCGCAGATACAGGAAATCTTTGCGCTCGGTCGGGAATCGTTCTCCGGCGGACAAAGGTCGTTTCAAGTACAGGCTTATCCATTCCGCATGACGCCGGCTAACCTGGCAAGGCACCGAAACAGCCCACACCTGCCCTTCTGGCGTATGTTAAAAGAGGGCAACGATCACTTCGAGGTCACACGGCAGCAACCTGCAGTCGATGTCTGCGACAAGCGCTATGTTTTCAACGCAGTCGCACGAGCTGGCAATACTACAACGATCAACGTTGATCGGCGCGTCTCGTGCCCGGAATATGACGTGCCGCAGGATCTCGCTCAAGCTGTGCAGGATAAGCGAAGCCGCGATGACTTGGAGTTCGAACGCCTCGTCGCGCAAGGTGCGGAGATGGCGCCGATCGCGAGCGGCCGCGATGGCGGCATGCATCCGACTTGGGTCGAAAAACTGCGCCCACGTGAGATTGTCGATGAACGCGGCAACCTGAAGCTGATCGTTGACAAGAGATCCAAGCTCCGTTGACCACTCAAAACTCCTACCTGCCGAAATGGAGGCAATTTCGACGGATTTCGAGTTCTATTGACGCAGATTTGGGTCGATAAGGAACAAGCCCTTAACTTTGGCCCAGTCTAGCCAAGCAGTCCGACCACCACACACCCCGTGCGCGGCGAAGACACAAGCCCTTAGCAACTGACGAGGAGTTTATCAGCAGCCCTCTCGCCCGCAAGGTCGCACCGCTTATTACCGTCAACGGCATTCTTTCGAGACCGGTAAAGTCCGCAAAACTGACATTGACAGTCGTACCACCCAACGTCCCGGCTACGGCATCAGCCTGCGCTGCCGGAATCGCATCCAGGAGGTGTTCGGTTGGATCAAGGCGCAGGCCGGCTTCGCCAAGGTCAAAGTCCGGGTCAGAGCGAGAGTTGCCGCCGTCCTCAGATTCGCAATCGCAGCCTACAACCTTGTCAGAATGCCAAAACTGATCGCCGCAGCAGCCGCATAGGCTTCCACCCAGCCACCCAAGACCCAGAGCCAACAGTGGCAACCAAACTCAGGAACCCTAACAAACATAATACCCAACCGAACGCGCCACCAAAACAAAGAACGCAGACGCATTGCAGCAACCTGCCAGAGTTTTGCCGTTACCAGTGGCTGCGTCTCCCTAAGGTCACCTATGGACCGTCATCCTACCATGAGGTGGCTCATCGCCGGATCGGCGATGACTACGAGCGCGCTTCCTTCGCGTACGTTTTCGTAAAGGTGGATCACATCTTGATTGATCATGCGGATACATCCGGATGACACGGCCCGACCGATTGTCCAGAACTCCGGATTGCCGTGAATGCGATAAATGGTATCCCGGTTGCCCTCGTGGATATAGAGCGCGCGCGCTCCAAGAGGATTCTTGAGCCCTGGGCCCATGCCGCCGTTTGCAATGCTCACCGGTTCCAGTTCCGGCTGGCGTGCCACCATCTCGTCAGGCGGGTTCCATCGGGGCCATTCTCGCTTATAAGCGATATGACGGCCCCGACCAGCCCACGAAAAGCCGTCTCGACCGACGCCGACACCATACCGGGTAGCACGACCGTATGCCTGTATATGGTACAGATAGCGGTTAGGCGTATCAACGACCACAGTGCCTATAACTTCATCGGTCGGATAGTCCACACTCGTCCGCCACCACTTTGGGTCGACCTTGGAGACATCGACTTCTGGAATAGGAAACATCTCGTTCGGCATGGCGTAGTACATGGGTGGGGGCACCAAGCGTGGCGTTTCAGTCTGTACGACTTGGACTGGTTGTGTCTCCATAGTCGTGCAGCCAGCCAGAGCAAATGTTCCAAGCCCTCCGATAAACGTACGCCGGGCCATTGCGCCAGAGGCCAGTATTTTCGAATTCAAAACAAATCCCTCGTATTCTGTTTGATGGTCATATGACGAGGGAGCAACCTTAAGGACACCTTAAAGGAAACCGAGTGATCCCTGACAATCGGTCTATCGCGGGTATCGCGTTCTGGCTTAGGATCTGTTGACAAAGTGGATTCCAAATCAGCGGAAGCGTGATTCAAGACTGCTTTTAGTAGGCGGTTTTAGCTCGCGGCGACCTGACAGATATCGAATGGCGGATCATCAAGGGGGTGTTGCCCACCAAACGTGGGGGGAAGGCCCGGCCCGCACACGATCGGCGATATCTAAACGGCATGTTGCATGCTTCGGGTCGGCTGTTCCCCGGCGCCACAAGCACAATCGCTACGGCAAGTGGCGTTCCTTCTATGTGCGCTTCCGCCGTTGGACCGAGCAGGGCGTGTAGGATGCCCTCCCTGAGACCCTCGTCGAACTGGGGCTGACTTATCCTTGCGTGGTGACCACTATCGGCGAATTTCGTTCCGGCGACAAAATTTCCTCAATCGTTGGCACCGGAGCGACTGACGAGCTAGAAGATCAGGTCGCCCAACCGACGTCTTACCGAAACAGGTTCGACACAAGTCCCCAAAACGACTGCGCCGTGAGACCTAAACACGGCTGAGCGGTCCTTTCCAGGGTCCAGATTTCTATTTAAATAGCTGATCGACCGACACTGACTAAAAAGATGGTCGGCCGCTTCTTCCTGCGAAAGGCGAGCTACCGTGGTCACCGTCGAGTGATATTTTCCCTTAACTGGCGGCCACCTTTAAGTTTGGCTTAAGGTTGGTGGTTAATGACGTGCGCGCTCGCGGGGGGGCTCATCAAAGGGACGGGTGGATAGTGCATGGTGACGATGGGACTATTACTGGCGTTAAGTTTTGCCGTATCATTGCTGGCGCTTGCCTTCCTGATTTGGGCGATCAGTAACCGGCAGATCAAGCTCGATCAGAGAGATGCAAATGTCATCTTTGCAAGCGGAGATGATAGCCATCTCGATAGTCCCGATACTAAACATTCGCTCTCCGAGCGGCACTACTTCGACAGTGCGACTTCTGGCATCGATCGGATTTCTGCGACACCCGTCACCGTTCTTTTGGTCGCTGCAACCTTCTGGCTTATACTCGGCTCGACCTTTGGGTTAATTGCCTCCCTAAAGCTTCATTGGCCGGACTGGCTTTCGGCTTTTGCACCGCTCACCTTCGGTCGGGTTCGCACCCTACATCTCAACCTCGTTATCTACGGTTGGCTTTCCCAAATGGGTGTGGCCTCGATGATCTGGATCCTGCCACGCGTCTTCCACACACCGTTGCGCGCGCCGAAACTCCCCATAATAGGCGCAGTTCTTTGGAATATAGCAATCTGTCTTGGAACGCTTGCAATCGCCAATGGGTGGACTGACGGCGAAGAATGGCTGGAGATCCCGTGGCAGCTCGACATGCTCTTGGCGCTAGCAGGCATGTTCTTCGCCATATCGCTGGTTAAGACAACGATCGCTCGGCAAGTCCACCACATCTATGTCTCCGGCTGGTATTTTCTCGCTGGGATTGTATGGTTCCCTTTCCTTTTTGTCGTTGCGAATATCCCCTATATCCACTCTGGTATCGAAGAGGCCACGGTCAACTGGTGGTTCGCCCATAACGTTCTTGGGCTTTGGCTAACGCCTCTCGGTGTTGGTACTGCTTACTATTTCATCCCCAAGATCATCGGGAAGCCAATCTATTCTTATTCTGTATCGTTGCTTGGGTTCTGGGGCCTTGCTCTCTTTTACAGTCAAGTCGGCATACACCATCTGATCGGCGGGCCTGTGCCGACTTGGGTTGTGACGCTCTCAATCGTCCACTCGGTGATGATGTTCATTCCCGTGATCGCGGTTGCCATCAACCAACATGTCACGGTCGCGCGCAATCTGTGGGCTCTCAAGGAATCGTTACCGCTTCGCTTCATCTCATTCGGCGCAGTCATGTATACGCTGGCGTCTTTCCAAGGCTCGATCGAGGCTCTTCGTTCCATAAACACGATCACACATTTCACGCACTACACCGTCGCGCACGCCCATCTTGGCGCCTATGCTTTCGTGACCATCATTATGTTCGGGGCGGCTTATCAGATCCTCCCGCGCATGACCGGACGTGTATTCCACTGGCCAGCGCTGATCAGCGCGCATTTCTGGTTAATAGTGTTCGGCTTTGCGATTTACTTTTTTGGGCTGTCGATTGGCGGCGTCCTTCAGGGTCTTGCCATGCTCGATGCAACCCGGCCATTTGCAGACAGTGTCACCGTTAGCATCCCCTACCTCGAGGCACGTAGCGTTGGCGGCGGCTTGATGACGCTCGGCCACCTCATCTTCGCATTTAACGTCGCCTCAATCCTATTCCCTTGGCGCGAACCGGCTGCCACGAAAATGGTCCCAGCAGAATGAACCGGTATCTCCCACTTTCAATCATTGCTTTGGGTATCCTTGCATTCGCGACCTTGATGCTTGTCGTCGCGCCTGGAATCCAAATCAGCCGGCACGAGATTCCGTCCGATCTAAAACCCTACACCGAGCAACAAACACGTGGTCGCGAGGTCTACGTCTCGCTAGGCTGCGTTTACTGTCACAGTCAGCAGCCGCGCTCACCCGACCAGGGGCCGGACGGTGAAAGAGGCTGGGGCCGTCCGGCGATCGCCGCAGACTACAGCTATGACAGTCCACACCAACTCGGCACGATGCGGACAGGGCCGGACCTGCTTAATGTCGGCGCTCGTCTTCCATCGCGAGATTGGCATCTCACGCATCTCTACCAACCCCGCGCCATCTTCGAATGGAGCATCATGCCTTCCTATCCCTTCCTGTTTGAGGAAAAGAGCGCTGCGGCTCCCGGTGACGTCGTCGTCGCCTTGCCATCACAATATGCGCCGAAGGCCGGCGTTTTGATCGCTAAGCAGGAAGCGCTCGACTTGGCGGTTTACCTGCAATCGCTCGACCGAACCTATCCCGCGCCGGCCAATGCACTGCGCGACGATGGCTACTACCGTCAGGAAAGAGCGCAATGACGATCGATAAACCTTCGCAGAAGGATAGGTTAGAACGACCCGACGAGAATTTTGAGCCGTACGAGCTTCACGGCAAGATGCCATGGCCGTTGATTGCTATCGCTGTAGGACTTGGCATATGGGGCGCTGCGTCGCTATTTACCATGCGAGAGGATGTTGCAGCGCAGAACGACGAGAGAGTAGCGGAAATCGGAAAGGCGACAGGTGCAATTACGGAGCCGGGTGCCGCGCTGTTCACTGCCCGTTGCTCTACTTGCCATCAGTCTGACGGCGTGGGCGTGCGAGGCGCTATCCCGCCTCTTGCCGGATCGGCTTTCACCGCACAAGGACCCGAACTTGTTTCAACAATCCTGTTGCGCGGCATAGATGGGCCGATCCGCGTCGGGAATTATAACTTCAGCGGCCATATGCCAAGTTTTGCCAGCGTGCTGAGCAACGTGGAGCTTGGCGAGCTGGCCACTTATGTGGCGCATCGGTTCGGAAAGTCGTCCGAGAAAATTGAAGCGGCGGCTGTCGCTATGCTCCGCACCGAGGTTGCCGACAAAGGCGGTTTCAAAGGAGGGGCGGAGATCGCGTCCTCCACCGGACTTTCCCTCGGCGACCAGCCTCCTTTCGAGGCGAAGACATCCATTTCTCTCAGCCCTGAAGTCTCCGCAATAATTTTCAAAGGACGCGGCGAGCAATGGGCATGTGCAAGCTGTCACGGCGATCTCGGACAAGGCAAGGAAAATGTCCCACGCCTTTCAGGCCTTCCAGCAGACTACATCGTCAAGCAAATCGACGATTTCGCGCAAGGACGTCGGCTCAACGAGACTATGCGTATCGTCGCTATAACACTGTCCGATCAGGAAAAGCGCCAGCTGGGTGAATATTACGCCAGCTTGCGTGTGCCTTCGAACGCTAAACCGGAACTCGGAGGCGACATCGCGCGTGGCGAAGAACTTGCACTGCGCGGTGACTGGAACCGAAATGTGCCGTCCTGTTTCTCCTGTCATGGGCCATCGGGCTTCGGTGTTTCGCCGGCATTTCCAGCTCTAGCCGCCCAGCACGCGTCCTATACGGCAACTCAGCTCGCTGCGTGGGTCGGTGGTCATCGCAACAATTCTTCGCTCGACCTGATGGGTCGGATTTCTCGTGAGCTTTCCGACGCGGATCGCAGAGCGGTCGCAGACTATCTCGCCTCGCTTCCTCCAGTCCCGGCAGGAGATGGCGCCAAGATCGGAGACGTGCAATGATGGAGCCAGAAGAAAACACATCAGTCAAACCGACGGTGCCACAAAAAGGACGCATCGCTCGAACGTGGATATACGCTGCTGGAGTGGGTTTAATCGTAGCCGCACTGGGCGCTCTGGCCTATGAGACAGGTTTTATTCCTAACCGACAGACTGCGGAGAACGAGGTAGTCGGTACCCATGCCAGTTTGTTTCAGCCACCGACCGACGACCAGATCCCGAACGATCAGTTTGGCGCGGCTGTTCGGCGAGGCCAGGCAATATTCACGAATACCGCGACCAATGCCTCGCAATACGTTGGCAACGGCCTGTCGTGCTCCAACTGTCATCTCGGCGCTGGCCGACAACCATTCTCGGCCCCGATGTGGGCCGCTTGGGTACAATACCCGAAATACCGATCAAAAAACAAACAGATCAACACCATGGAAGATCGTGTCAAGGGGTGCTTCACCTACTCGATGAATGCACAACATTCCGTGAATGGTGGTCCGCCGCCAGCGGGCGATGATATCTACCGTGATCTGCAGACGTATTTCTATTGGCTCGCCACCAATGCTCCGACCAATAAAGCTCTCGAGGGCGGCGGATTCGGCAAGGTTGCTAAGACCGAGCTCGGATACTCGCCGGAGCGCGGCCAAGAGGTTTTTGCAACGAACTGTGCAGTTTGTCACGGCGGCGATGGCCAAGGCCAGAAGGACATCAACGGCCGCTACGTCTTTCCGCCGCTTTGGGGCGCCAACTCGTTTAATTGGGGTGCCGGCATGGCCCGCATCGACACCGCGGCTGCGTTTATCAAAAACAATATGCCTCTGTCGCAACCCGGGCGTCTAACTGATCAAGAAGCATGGGACGTAGCCGCATATATAGACAGTCTGGAACGGCCTAAGGATCCACGCCAGAAAGATAAAACAATCGAGGCAACCCGCAAGCAGTACCACGACGGCGACCAGATCTACTACGGTCAGACAGTCGACGGCGTACTCCGCGGGATCGGCACGCCAGACCCGGATCGCCCGGTCGGCGCCGTGGACTAGCGATTTGCGCCGCCTTTTCGGGGTCAGCGGCATGGCATGTGGAGGCTGCGCCCGCGGGCTTGAGCGTCATGTTAGCCGGCTTCCCGGCGTCAACTCGGTTGGCGTGCATCACCTAACTGCCTCGATATTGATCGATTGGGATGGTCCGCGTCTCTCCATTGCAGACATAACCTTGGCGGTCTCTGCCGCGGGATACACTCTGATTGATCGCCATCGGCCAGACGAACTCTCGGCGATCATGTCTGCCGACATAAGCCGTCTCTCTTTGCGCCTAGCAGTTGCCGTCATGTCGGGAATGTGGTCGATGGCACTTGCCATCGTTTTGTATGTCACGGTTCTCGATCCGAGTGCCGCATGGTGGGTGGCGTTTGGATCGGGGATACTGGCCTTGCCTGTTATCGTGTGGTCGGGTGCTGAATTTTTTTTGATGGCGTTCAGGTCAATACGGCTTCGCACTCCGGGCATGGACCTGCTTGTCGCGCTCGGCGCCGGGGGTGCATTCCTCCTCTCCTGCTTCTCTCTCTTTGCTGGATCGTCTCATGTCTATTTTGACACTGCAACGATGCTGATTACGCTGTTGCTTATTGGGCGTCTCGTCGATTTGATGACACGGCAAAGCGCGATCGAAGCGCTGAAAGCGCTCGAGGGAATCTCCCATGAAACGGTGGTCCGGCGATCATCTGCTGGCGACCAGTCCGTTCCGGCGACTGAGAGTGGAATCGGCGACAAAATTGTCGTCGACGCGGGTTCCACCATCGGGATGGACGGGGTGATCGAGGAAGGGGAAAGCCTAGTCAATCGTGCCGTACTCACCGGTGAAAGTCGTGCGATTAAGGTCTGCGTGGGACAACGTGTCGAGGCTGGATCCATCAACCTCCAACATCGCATCGTGGTCGCTATCGATCGTCGGTATGGAGATCGCGACATTGATCGCATGGGCGGCGCGGTTGCGCTTGAGCTTGCGCAACGGGGCGCGACGACGTCACGGGCTGAGGAAATTGCCGCAACGCTCAGTTGGAGTATTCCTTGTCTCGCACTCATCACTGCTATAGCCCTGCCTATTGCAGGTATATCTGCGACGGAGAGCGCTATCAGGGGGCTTACCATTCTTGCCGCGGCCTGCCCATGTGCATTATCGATCGCGGGCCCCCTGGCACAGGCGCGCGCTGCAGGCATCGCGGCGACATGTAGCCTCCGTCTGCGCGACCCTATCGCATTCAGTACACTCGCGCACATCACGACTGCGATCTTCGACAAGACCGGGACGCTGACTACCGGTAAACCAACGGTAGTCGAGGTTCACCCCTCCGAAGGCTGGACTCAAGACGAAATACTACGACTCGCCGCTCGGGCCGAGACGGGGATCGATCATCCGCTGTCGCGCGCTATCGTCGCACGACACGGGCGCGAAGAAGGAAAGGGAGGGACACGCCGAGAGCGCAGTGCCGAGGGTAGCGATTGGGACGGCCGTCGCATTACGGTATCCGGGTTGAACACGAATGACGGACTAACATCGCTTGCCGTTACCCTTGACGGCGAATTGGTCGGCCAGCTTAGCGTTGCTGACGCCCCAACCGATGAAGCGCGCATGACAGTGCATCGATTGCGCGACAGCAACATTGATGTCTGGATCGCGTCTGGTGACGCCGTTGGGCCGACTATGAAGGTAGCCGCGGAACTTGGTATCCCCGCTCGCCGTGCAGTCTTTGGCTGTACTCCCGCGGACAAGGTCGAGCTTATCAAAGCCGTCCCCGGTCCTGTTTTGTTTGTGGGAGACGGCGTCAACGACGCACCAGGGCTCGTCGCTGCAGATTGCGGGGTCTCGGTTGCCGAGGCCCACGGCGCCGCCGCGCAGACAGCCGATGTGGTCATTGTAAAGGGAGGCATCTCCCAGTTACTGACAGCGATAGCGCTGTCTAGCCGCATGGGGACAATCGCCAAGCAGAATCTGGTACTGGCTATGGCCTACAATTTGACTGCGGTTCCGTTTGCTATCACAGGCATTCTTACACCATCCATGGCTGCGCTAGCTATGTTCGCCAGCTCTCTCTCCGTAGCGTTGAACAGCTTTCGGTTGAAGCTATTGCCACAGACGCGTCGTTAGACCGGCTCGAGAGGAAGCGCAAGTACGGCAGCAAAACCGTCCGAGGCTCTTTTGAAATTGAGTGCACCACCCAGTTTCTGCATCGCCATATCGACAATCGCCAGTCCCAAGCCGCTCCCCTCGCCGGCCGCCGCATGGCCTCGCTTGAATCGCTCCCGCACTTTGGTTAGCTCAGTTGGATCGATACCAGCACCATGATCGACTATCTCCAACTCCACGTTCTCGCCGTTTATCCGACTGTTTATCAGCACGACTGTGTTCAGCGGGGAGGACTGGACCGCGTTCTCGACAACATTTCGTAATGCGAGCCGCAGCAAGTTGGCATTTCGTACCCTAAGCTCGCCAACGTTCAGCTCATTGACAATCACCGCAACTTTCGCCCGGCTGCAAAGAGAGTCGAGGTCGGTGATGAGTTCCGCAAACATGAGGGGGAAATTGACGCCTTCCAAATCGCTTCTCCGATCCGCAGAGTCGACGGACGCCATATCGATAAGTTGCCGGACCAGCCTTCCCGTTCGGTCCACGCTTTTCGAGATTTGCGAAAGAGCTTTTGCACGGACATTCTTGTCTTCACTGCGCAAAGCGACCTGCGCTTGCGTTTTTAGGCCGGCGAGAGGGGTCTTCAATTCGTGGGCCGCATACGCGATGAACGTCTTTTCGCGGTCGCGCGCTTCCTCTACGCGGCGGAAGAGGGAGTTGAGCGATGTGAGCAAAGGCTTGATCTCGCTCGGCGCTCTTGTTTCGCCGATCGCATGGAGCTCGTCGGCTGAGCGTCCTGCAATCAGTGATGCTATCCGGTTGAGCGGCCTAAGACCCTGAGCAACGCTCAGCCAGATCAGTAGCGCCAGCACCGGAAGTATGGCAACAGCTGGGAATAGCTGCCCCTTGACCACATCGGCAACAAGGCGGTCGCGGATTTCCAAACTGTCTCCTACCAATACCCTGACATTCAGCGTTGGATTGACGACAGCGTATACGCGCCAACGCGCGCCATCGACCAGCGTTTCGCTGAAGCCGTCCTGATGGTCCGAGAGCGAGATACGTGGAGCGCTTTCCGAGCGACTGACGAGCTGGCCTTCGAGAGACCATATCTGGCAAGATAGCTGCCGCCGGTAATCGCCCTGTTCCGTTTCGAACGAAAGCGGGACATCGGTCGCGGTTGCGGCATTTACCGCTGCTGCGACATCGATATGGTGGTCCGTGATGAGCGAACTGACCATGCGAGCCGCCTCGGTCAGGCGCGCGTCCAGCACCTTTTCGACCTGATGCTGCACGCTGAAATAGGTCCACAGGACCGCGAGCAGCCACACGGCCCCCGTCGACGCAAGCAGAATGACGAAAAGACGCAGGCGAATGGACCGCATCATGAATTGCCCAGCCGGTACCCAACGCCGCGCACCGTCTCGATTGCGGCGCTGCCCAGCTTGGCTCTTAATTTGTGGATGTGTACCTCGATCGTGTTGCTCTCGACATCTTCCTGCCAACCGTAAAGCCGCTGCTCCAGCGCTTGCTTGGAATGAATGACCTGCGGGCTCTCCATCAGTGCGTGAAGGATCGAAAACTCACGGCGAGACAAGCTTACTTCCGCACCGCCGCACTGGACCAACATGGAGGCCGGATCGAGTCTGAGGCCGCGAACAGTGAGCTCACTGCTGGCGCGCCCACCCGAGCGTCGTGTAATCGCTCTCAGACGCGCCGCAAGCTCGTCGAGATCAAATGGCTTTCCGAGGTAATCGTCAGCACCTGCGTCTAGGCCGTCGATCCGATCGCCGACTTCGTCCTTTGCCGTCAGAAGCAGGACGGGGGTCGTATTGCCGGCGCGGCGAATTGTCTTGAGCACATCGAGGCCGGACCCATCAGGCAGCATACGATCGAGAACGACAGCGTCGAAGGTGTCGTTTGCAAGCGCTTCTGTTGCGTCGGAGACAGTTGCGACACCATCCACGGCAAAGCCGATCAATTTCAGGCCTTCGCGCAGCCCGTCTAACAGAACCGCGTCGTCTTCGACCACAAGTATGCGCAATCACGCCTCCGTGAGTTGATAAGTCGTCGTGTCATTCGGCTACTCACCTTAAGCCTGTCTTAAGCTCACGACGAGATCCCTGCCGCATAGATCAAACTGATAAAAGGAATGGTGGATGAGAATCGCCTCGTTCGTATTGGCAGGCATAGCGCTCCTGATAACCGCACTGGCAGCGATTGCCGCAGATGCGCCTTTGCCGATGGACGAAGCATTCAAGCCTTCTGTCGAACGCACCGCTGATGGTCGGGCATTAGTTAGATGGCAGCTAGCCGACGGCTATTATCTCTACCGCGAATACCTTGCCGCCAAGGATGATGCTGACAAGTCGCTCGATCTTCAAACAATGCCCGGGACCACAAAGGACGATCCGAACTTCGGAAGCACGGAGATCTATTACAAGTCCGCTTCAGCGACGATTTCCAGCCCACCCAACTCGTTCAAGGTGACCTATCAGGGGTGTCAAGATCACGGACTTTGCTATCCGCCGACCACGAAATCCGTCAATATGGCGACCCTCAGGATCGGAGACAGCCAAGCTTTTGCAGCGTTGCAGACAAATAGCGCGTCGCAGGTATCTTCAGCCTTTTCTAAAATCGCTGACGAGCCGGATTTTACCCTTTCTGCCGATCATGCCCAGACGATGATCGACCGCATGCTCGCTGACGGCGGGCTGACCCTGCTGGTTGCGGGCTTCGCCGGGTTTGGCCTTCTCCTTGCCTTCACCCCTTGCGTATTTCCGATCTATCCGATTGTGGCGGCTATGCTAGCGAGGGAAGGAGAAACGCTGACTGCCCGGCGGGGGTTCGTTCTCTCCTCATCCTATGTGCTGGCACTCGCCGGTGCCTTCGGACTTTTGGGCATGGCAGCCGCCTGGTCCGGCCAAAACCTCCAGATCGCTATTCAATCGACCTATGCGGTCGGTGCGATCGCCACACTTTTCGTCATCTTGGCACTCTCGAATTTCGGGCTGTTCCATCTTCAGCTTCCGGCCAGCATCACAGCACGCATCGCGCCGGCCAGAAAGCGCGGAGGGTCCGTGCCAGGCGCGATGATACTCGGGTTTTCATCCGCGTTGTTCATTGGCCCCTGCGTCACGGCGCCGCTCGCCGGTGCCCTGCTATATATCGCCCGCACGGGCGACGTTGCAGTTGGGGCACTGGCGTTGTTTGCGCTGGGTATAGGCAAAGGTATTCCACTTGTCGTCATGGCAACCGCGGGCAGCAATATTCTGCCGAAGGCGGGGGTCTGGATGGAGAATGTTCGCCACATCTTCGGATTTCTCTTCCTCGCAACTGCTCTGTGGTTGGCCTCACCCCTCTTTGCAGAAAGCCTCGTATTGCTGGGTTGGGCAGTCTTGGCTCTTGCATTTGGGGTGTTCGTGTTTACAGCAGCGACCGCCACACAACGCCCGGGGCTCGTCGTCTTGTCGCGGACAGCCGGCCTTGCCTCCATATTGTGGGGTGCTCTCCTATTTGTCGGCATCGGTCTTGGTGCGACCGATCCACTGAACCCTCTTGCTCCACTGCGATCAGCAACTGGATCGGCATATGTCGCTTCCATCGAGAAGGGTATGTTCGCCAGCGCCTCATCGACAAGCGAACTCGTCAAACTGATCGACGAGGCCCCCGTACAGGAGCCAACGCTACTCTATGTTACGGCAGACTGGTGCGTGTCCTGTCGCAGCATTGAACGTTCGGTCTTGCCGTCGCCGGAGGTCGCGCGCGCTTTGCAGGGTGTTCGCTTGGTAACCTTGGACATCAGCCAGCTCGACGCTTCAAAACAGGCAATGATGTCCAAGTTGAAGGTCATCGGGCCGCCGACGATGTTGTTTCTGGACAGCGATCGGAAGGAAGCAGCGTCCACACGGCTTGTTGGGGAATTTTCAGCTGACGATCTCGCGGAAGCTGCGCTCAAGGCAAGGAACCCGAACTAATGGGTTCGGTTTCGATCGGACCCTTCGCCTTTGATGGACCGCGGCTCGCTGTCATCGTCGGAGTAGTTATTTTTCTGACAGTGGGCTCTTTGCTCTCCCGGCACAGGCCGCGACTGAGCTCGTGGACAACGGGAACCGTTGTGACTGGGCTAGTGGGAGCCCGCGCTGGCCACGTGGCGTATCATTTTGGCAGCTTTGCGGAGGAGCCTTGGCGCATCTTTGCCGTTTGGCAGGGCGGATTTTCGTTGGCTGGCACAGCAATCGGGGTTGCTATTGGGATCGCGTGGCTAGCTGCGCGTTCTCTACGCGACGTCCCGTGGGCGGTTGGCGCGGTGGCGGCCGGGTTCTTCGCTTGGTTTGTCGTCAACACTCTCACAAGCAGCGGAGTTGCGCCAATGGCGCCCAGCCAGCCTTTCCAGACTGTGCAAGACGAAAAGACCGTGGTGCTCGCAGAACGACATGGTCGACCAGCCGTCATCAACCTTTGGGCGACCTGGTGTCCTCCTTGTCGCCGAGAGATGCCGATGCTCGCAGAGATGGCTTCTGAAAATCCGGAGGTGGATTTTATCTTTGCCAACCAAGGCGAGAGCGGGGAGGCAATCCGAAGCTATCTTCAGAGCGCAGATATTAAGCTCGACTTTATCCTGCTCGATCCGTTTCTTGCGTTGTCCCGCCACTATGGAGCTCAAGGGCTACCTGCAACGCTGCTGGTCAGAGCTGATGGAACGTTAGCGACATCTCATTTGGGGGAAATCTCAAAGGAGTCGCTCTTGGAAGCCATTTCCGTCCTGCGAGAGTGATCAAGAAATTCAATGAACCTTCGACACTTGTCAAATACCGCACCAGCTACGCTCCTGGAACGATCGTGCTCGATCCTCACGCGAGGTTTCTTTACCTCGTCATGGAGAACGAAAAGGCGATGAGATATTGCGACGGCGTGGCAAAGGCTGGTCTGGAGTTTACCGGAGAGGCGGAAATCGAGCGCAAAGCTCAATGTCCCGGATGGGCTCCGACGCAGGATATGATCAAGAGAGAATCGGATCGATATGGTCCTTTGGCCGACGGCTTGCCGGGCGGCATCGCCAATCCACTTGGAGCGCGGGCTCTCTATCTATATCAGGACGGGAAAGACACTCTGTACCGCATCCACGGGACCAATGAGTCGTGGTCGATCGGTCAGTCCGTCTCGTCTGGCCGCATGCGGTGGCTCAACCAGGACATTATTGATTTGCATAGCCGCGTACCGAAGGGTTCCCGCGTCGTTGTGCTTGGACCGTAAGAATCCGGAAAAGGAGAGTTTTGATGTTTTCGAGAAGAAATCTTTTGACCGCAAGCCTGGCAGTTGCTGGTGGCCTTATGCTTGTAAACCGCAGTGCCGGGGCTCAGCAGATGTCGATGAACGAGGTTTTCTTCGACAAGGAGGCGCCAGTGCTTGGTAATCCCAAGGGAAAAGTCACAGTCGTCGAATTCTTTGATTACCAGTGCCCATATTGCAAGTCGTCCCACCCGATGGTGAACAAGGTCGTCAAGCAGGACGGTGACGTACGGCTGATTATGAAAGACTGGCCGGTTTTCGGAAGCGCCTCGATATTCGCCGCGCAAGCAGTGCTCGGCGCGGCACAAATCGGCAAATATGAGATCGCGTTTGAAGCGCTGATGAAGACCAAAGGAAAATTGTCTGAAGAGATGGTCGAAAAGACCCTGACGGGAGCAGGCATTTCCATGAAGGAGATCGCTGTCGCTGTGAACAAGAACAACAAGAAAATTTCCGGACTGCTGGACAGAAACTACAATCAGGCTCTGGGCTTTAATTTCGCGGGCACGCCGGCATTCGTGATCGGCAAGACGATTTATCCGGGCGTTCTTGATGAAAAGGGATTGAAGGATGCAATAGCCAAGGCGCGCGCCTGAAGTGCCGACCAGCTCGGCCAAGAAGAAGCTCCGTTGCGTCGACTCAGTTGTGAGCGGCGAGGCGCTGCCGGACACTTTCGCTCCTCTCCTATCGGTAAAGCCTCGCGAGGCAGCAATGGTACGGTTCGGCCAAAAGCGGTTTTTCCGAAAGGCAGAAAGACGGACAGCTTCGACCGCTTCGCGTGTAAAACGGCATACGCCCCATGAAGTGAATAAGTGGATTTACAAGGAGCCAGAAAATCGGCTGAGCGGCTATGAAGCCGATCCGGACGAGAGTGAGGCAAGGCTTCAACGACTTGATCAGGAATGGGACGTCGAGCGCACGTTAGAGACCAACGCGTCCACGCTGGCCCTACCGGTGTGATGTTGTCCGCCACGGTTGATCGAAGATGGCTGGCCCTGCTCGCTGTGGTGACTGCGTTTCTGTTTCAGCACGCTGCACAGGGTTGTTGTACTCCACTTTCCATTCTTCGCCGTCTTGGTTTCCGCACTGCGGAGGAGATCGGTCAAGAAGGATGTGCTCTTAAAGCCCTTCGCGGCGTTTTTTTATCCAAGACGGTAGTGGAAAACGGTCGACAATATTGCGTGCTATTGGCCTTCGGAAGTTTTTACCCGTCGAGACGCGTTGATCGGCGACCGACATATCGAAGCTTACGCGGCGTTTTTAAAATTCACTAGACAACTCGCGGCACCGGCGATTGAGTTCCTCGCTGTAACGGCGAAAGCGTGTTGCCTTCCGCTCCGCTCAACAAGATCGTTTGCGACCGCAAGCGCTTCTGGGTTTTGCGCCGAACGCTTGCGGTCGCAAACGACCGGTCGCGGATCTCGCCCCGCTCGTGGAAGAACACAGCGCGTTTCAGCTTATGGGCCGCCTCGCTCTCGCCCGTCGTTTAATGCGTACGTCGTTGACGTTGGCTGGGACAGTGACCGGCAACGAAGATCCACGTACAACGGTCCGCCGGGAGGGCTGGCCTCCCAGCAGAGTGCAAATATTATCTAGAACGCGGCAATTTACATGTCCGTACACCAAACAGAGTATAGGCGGGACAAAAGCGAAAAGCTGCCGTCAGCACGAGCACTGCACCGATGAGCGACACGGCGTATTGCCACGATCCCCAGCCTCCGAAGACGTTTGTCAGAAGAGGTAGCGCAATCAGTATCGCGCCTAGGATGAAGCGAAGCGTGCGGTCGATAGAGCCTACATTTTTCATGATGTCCTCCAAGGAGTTGGATGGTTCCCGGGCACCTTTGCTGCGCCTGGGACTGTATCTGCTAAGCGTCTTCGCTGCGTGGTTCGAAATAGCCGACAGGAATTTTGAGATAGGATCTGCCATTCGCCTCAGGCGCCGGCAGCCGTCCGCCGCGGATGTTGACCTGCAGAGCGGCGAGCATCAGCTTGGGTAATGGCAGCGTCGCATCGCGCGCGTCGCGAACGCTGACGAAGTCATCCTCCGTCGGTAGTCCGGCGAAATGCTTGTTTGACGTGAGATGCTCGGCAACGCTTGCCTCGCAGGATGGCTTGCGGCCACCAGGAGCGTAATCATGGCCGACGAAGACCCGCGTCTCCGGCGGAAGATCGAGAATTTGCCGGACACTGCGATAAAGCAGACGGGAACTTCCACCGGGGAAGTCCGCCCGGCTCGAACCGCTGTCGGGCATCATCAGCGTGTCGTGGACGAAGGCGGCGTCGCCAGCGACGTAGGTGATCGATGCCATCGTATGGCCCGGCGAAAAGAAAACGGTTACGGGTACGTTACCGACATGAAAGACGTCGCCATCGGCAAACAAATGGTCCCAATGGGATCCATCGGGCTGAAACTCGTCACCGAGATTGTATATGTCTTTCCACAAAGCCTGGACCTTCGTGACCTGCTCGCCGATAGCTGTCGGCGCACCAAGCATTTGCTTCAGATAGGGTGCGGCGGAAAAGTGATCGGCGTGAGGATGCGTGTCCAGTATCCAGACAATCTCGATCCCGGCGTCCCTGACATAGGCGAGCATGTCATCGGCGCGCGATGTGCTGGTTGCACCTGAAAGGGTGTCGTAACCCAAAACCGGATCTATGATCGCACCCTTCATCGTTTCGGGATCATGAAACACATACTGCCAGCTTCCGGTCGGCTTGTCCCAGAACGGTTTTATGACGGGTTTTGACATTGAAACTCCTCACGTCGCGGCACTCAGCCAGACTTTAAAATTTACTCGACACGCTCGAGCCGAGCCCACCGCGCCATTTCGCCAGGAAAGCTGGCCGTGTTCGAACGCTTGGGCGACTCGATGACCTTTGGTGAGACAAGGGGATTTGCAGCGGGACCGGGTGAAGCTCCGCAAAACATCTGCATCAGCATGTCCATAACGACGCTCACCCGACCATCGGCTATAGAGTAATAGATCTGCCGGGATTCCCGCCGGGTCTGCACAACACCCGCCTGCCGGAGCTCAGCCAGTTGTTGGGAAAGAGCCGGCTGCTTGAAATCGAGATCCTCTTGGATCTCGCCGACGGACCGTTCCTTTTGGGCAATATGGCACAGGAGCATCAGGCGGCTGGGCGTACTGAACAGGCGCATGAATTCGGCCGCGTCACCCGCCTTTTCCTGGATTGTTTCTGGCGTCACGGGAACGGTGCTCATGCGCGGCGCTCCCGGTAGTACCAGGACTGGCCGTCGGCAGTTTGCCCGGCCTCTTCCAGAGAGGAGGCCGCCGGCTCAACCAGCGGATCACCCGCGTGCCAGCCCTCGGGCGTCAGCGCGCATTCGCGCTCGGACGTCTGCAAGGCCTCGACGAGACGCAACAACTCCTCGACGGACCGGCCAACATTCATCGGGTACCAGACGATGGCACGGACAATGCCCTCGGGATCGATGACGTAGGTCGCCCTTACAGTCCCGCTGTTCTCCGAGGTACTGTCGAGCATGCCGTAGGCTTTGGCAATCACCATCGCCGAATCCTCGATGAGCGGAAACGTCACCTTGACGCCAAAACTCTGCTCGATGTCCCGCAACCAGGCGACGTGGGAGTAAAGACTGTCGACCGACAGGCCGAGAAGATCGCAATTCAGCTGTGCGAACCGTGCCTGCGCCCGAGCAAGAGCGATGAATTCGCTCGTGCAAACAGACGTGAAGTCCGCCGGATGCGAAAAGAACAATAACCAGCGCCCCTTGTAGCCCGAGAGCGCTATCTCTCCTGCGGTTGAACGGGCCACGAACCCAGGCGCACGTTCATTGATACGGATCGCCGCGACCGGATCATGCTTCGAATTTGTCGTGTCCATCATCACTCCGTTTCCGTCTTCCAAACAAGCCTTGGCTATATCGGGCGGCAGCAGGTCTTGTCATCACAAATACACACTTGCATTGTTATTGTAAATATGTATTTTAACGGTATCGACAGGAGAGCAGCATGCCCGACACAACAAGCGATACCGAACTTCTCCACGCTGGCGACATCGTCACGCAAGCCTTGGCCGACCCGATGAAATGCCCGCTGGTCAAGTCATTCTTTGACCCTGCGACCTTCACAATCAGTCACGTCGTGCGCGATCCGAGCTCCCATGCCTGTGCCATTATCGATAGTGTTCTGGATTTCGATCCGGCGTCCGGGCGCACGATGAACACGTCCGCCCATGATCTCATCAATTACATTAAATCTGAAAGCCTTGAAGTTCAGTGGCTGCTTGAGACGCACGCGCATGCGGACCACCTGTCGGCGGCGCCGCTGCTTCAGGCCGAACTTGGCGGCCAGCTTGCGATTGGCCGCGAGATCATTTGCGTCCAGGAAGTCTTTGGAAAGATTTTCAATGCCGGAACCGAATTCCAGCGTGACGGCAGCCAGTTCGATCATCTCTTTCAGGATGGCGACCGGTTCAAGATCGGCAATCTGAATGCCACCGTCCTGCATGTGCCCGGTCACACGCCGGCCTGCCTGGCTTATGTCGTTGGCGACGCCGTCTTTCCAGGCGACACGTTGTTCATGCCGGATTACGGCACGGCGCGATGCGACTTTCCGGGCGGCGATGCCCGCACGCTATATCGCTCAATCAAGCGGCTGACCGAACTGCCCGATCCGGCACGGATGTTTCTGTGCCACGATTACAAAGCGCCGGGGCGAGACGATTACGCCTGGGAAACCACGGTCGGAGCAGAGCGCACCAGCAATGTGCATGTGCATGACGGCGTCACGGAAGACGAATTCGTGACGATGCGAAACGCACGGGATGCGACACTCGGTATGCCAAGGCTGATCCTGCCGTCCGTCCAGGTCAACATGCGGGGCGGTCAACTGCCACCGGCCGACGACAACGGCATCCAGTATCTGAAGATACCGGTCAACGCCCTGTAGGCCCGAGGACAATACTCATGAACGATCTCAGTTTTATCTGGCCGCTGTCTGGCGGCCTGCTTATCGGGCTTTCGGCGGCGTTCTACCTATTGCTGAACGGCCGTATTGCCGGGATCTCGGGGCTTGCCGTCTCGGCGATCGGATGGACCGGTGGTGGTATCAATCCGCTCGGGCTCGGCTTCCTCGCGGGCATTCTCGGGGGCGCCGCTGTTGCCTTTACCTACATGGAGCAGGCCGCGTTCACCATCACGGCTTCGCCTGTCCTTCTGGTTCTTGGCGGACTTCTTGTCGGTTTCGGGACACGGCTCGGTTCCGGCTGCACCAGCGGCCACGGCGTTTGCGGGCTGGCACGCCTGTCGCCGCGCTCCCTCGTCGCGACAGCCACATTCATGACCGTGGCAGCGGCCACCGTCTTCATCACCCGGCATGTGATGGGAGTGGCATGATGACCCAGCGCATTCTTGTATCCATCGCCTGCGGGCTTCTGTTCGGTATCGGGCTTGTCGTGTCCGACATGGTCAACCCCGCCCGTGTCCTGGCGTTCCTTGATGTTACCGGCGCCTGGGACCCCTCGCTTGCTTTCGTCATGGGCGGAGCACTGATCCCGTCATCGATCGCCTATGCGATCCGACGTCGTCGTAGCAAACCGGTATTCGACGCGCAGTTCCACGTGCCGACCAACCGCATGATCGACCGTCCGCTTGTGGCAGGCGCCGTGCTGTTTGGCTTTGGATGGGGCCTAGTCGGACTTTGCCCGGGCCCGGCAATCGCATCTCTCGTTACCGGCCGCTGGGAGGCGGCACTGTTCGTCGCAGCCATGCTCGCTGGCATGTTTGCCTATCGCATCGTCTCGTCCCGGCAGAGCGCCGCGGCGCATGCGCACTGAAGGAGGAAAGCCCAATGGAAATCCGCAAACTCACCGACGAGATAAGTGTCTCGCCGCAGATCCGGCTCGAAGACATCCACGAACTCGCACGTCTAGGCTTCAAATCGATCATTTCAGATCGACCGGATGGGGAGGAGAATGACCAGCCAGACGCAGATTCTGTGTGCTTGGCTGCTGAAGGTGCGGGCCTGGAATTCCGGCACATCCCCGTGGTTGCCTCTGATATCGGCGACCGCGACATCGCGCTGTTTGCCGAGGCAATGAAGGATCTGCCAAAGCCTGTACTGGCCTTCTGCCGCACAGGAACGCGCGCAGCCATGCTTTGGGCCCTTTCGCAGGCCGCGACAGAAGGCCCTGACCCCGTTTTGGCCGCGACAAAGTCAGCGGGTTATGATCTCGAGCAAATTCGCCCGCGTCTCAAACCGCAAGGAGCCTTGCCCGATCAGAAGATATCCTCGGCATGCGACGTGCTGATTGTTGGAGCAGGTGCCGCCGGCATTGCAACGGCAGCCAGCCTGCTCAAGCGCCGCAAATGCCTCAACATCATTCTGGTCGATCCCTCAGATCGCCATGCTTATCAGCCAGGTTGGACAATGGTCGGTGGCGGCATCTTCAAACCGGAAGACACCGTACGAGCGATGGCCGATCTCATTCCGCAAGGAGTAAAATGGGAGAAGAGTGCGGTCGCCGAATTCGATCCAGAACATGACAACGTCATCCTTGCTGACGGCCGACGCATCAACTATCGGATGCTGGTGGCAGCTCCCGGCATCAAGCTGAACTGGTCCGCCATCGAAGGACTGGAAGAGACACTCGGCCGCAACGGTGTCACGTCCAACTACCGTTTTGACACAGCCCCCTACACCTGGTCACTCGTCCAGAATCTGAAAGGCGGAAAGGCACTGTTCACCCAGCCGCCAATGCCGATCAAATGCGCCGGCGCGCCGCAGAAGGCGATGTATCTGTCCGGCGACCACTGGTTTCGTAAGGGGCTCATCAACGACATCTCGATCGAATTCCACAATGCGGGTCCCGTGCTCTTCGGCGTCAAGGAATATGTGCCGGCGCTTATGGAATACGTGAAGAAGTACCGCGCCGACCTGAACTTCGGCTCGAAGCTTGTTGCCATTGACGGCTCCAGGAAGGAAGCCCGCTTTGCCCGGACAGGCACCGACGGAACCGTCGTCGAGGAGACGCGCGGCTTCGACATGATCCATGTCTGCCCACCCCAGATCGCCCCCGACTTCGTCCGCTCCAGCCCACTCGCCAATCAAGCTGGCTGGATCGAGGTCGATGAAACGAGCCTCCAGCACAAGCGTTACGTCAATGTGTTCTCACTGGGAGATGCGGCCGGCACATCGAACGCAAAGACTGCCGCCGCCGCACGCAAGCAGGCGCCGGTTGTCGCGGAAAATGTGCTCGCTGTCCTTGACGGTCGTGCACTTCCTGCCGTCTATGACGGATATGGCTCCTGCCCTTTGACGGTCGAACGCGGCAAGATCGTTCTCGCCGAGTTCGGGTATGGCGGAAAGCTCATGCCGACCTTCCCTACATGGATGATAGACGGCACAAAACCTTCGAGCCTTGCCTGGTACCTGAAGTCCGAAGCCCTGCCGCCAATCTATTGGCACGGCATGCTCAAGGGCCGGGAATGGCTGGTTTCTCCCGATCTCAAAGAGAACGCCGCCTGAGGGCGGCAGGAAACAGCTATGATCCTGGAACCGATGCAATACGGTCTCGGCGCTTTCTCCGGCAGCCTTGTGGGCTTCACCCTCGGCATGTTCGGAGGCGGTGGGTCGATTCTCGCCGTCCCCCTGATGGTCTATGTCGTCGGGGTACCGAGCGCGCATATAGCAATTGGCACAAGCGCGTTCGCGGTTGCCGCCAATGCGTTCGCCAACCTGATCGGCCACGCAAGGCTTGGCAATGTCAAATGGCGCTGCGCCGGGATCTATAGCGTCGCGGGCATTTTCGGTGCTCTGATCGGCTCAAGTTTCGGCAAGATGATAGACGGGCAGAAACTGCTCGTTCTGTTCGCCGTGCTGATGCTTGTGGTCGGCGTGCTGATGTTCCGCAAGCGCGGCGCTGTCGGAAACCCGGGCGCCCAGTGTTCGCGCGAAAATGTTCACAAGGTCGCGGGCTTTGGTGGCCTGACGGGCATTTTTTCCGGCTTTTTTGGAATCGGCGGCGGCTTCCTGATTGTGCCGGGACTGATCGCCTCCACCGGCATGCCGATCCTCTATGCAATCGGATCGTCGCTTGTGGCGGTGACGGCCTTTGGACTGACGACGGCGCTCAACTATGCGCTGTCTGGCTATGTCGATTGGTTGCTTGCAGCAATCTTTATCGGTGGCGGCGTGCTCGGTGGGCTGGTCGGCGCGTATTCCGCCAAACGGCTGTCTGCCCGCAAGGGCATGCTCAACACCCTCTTTGCGGCCCTTATTTTTGGGGTTGCTGCTTACATGCTGTACCGCAGCGCAGGCCAATTTTTACCTGCGTGAACCCGGATACGCATTTTCATTCAGGCGCAGCTGGTCTGGTTCGCATCCAGCGGCGCGCCTTTCTAAACGGCCCAGTCGGGCGCAATCCTTACAGGAGACAATCTCATGAGTATTCATATCGGCGACGTTGCACCGAATTTTACGGCTGACACCACGACCGGAACGATCGATTTTCACGAATGGATTGGTGGTGACTGGGTATTCTTCTTCAGCCATCCCGGCGACTTCACGCCGGTCTGCACGACTGAGATAGGCCGCACCGCGCAGCTCGCCGAGGAATTTGCCATGCGCCACGTCAAGCCACTTGGCCTGTCGACGGACGGTGTCGAAGAGCATCTGACCTGGATCGACGACGTTAACGATACCCAGAATACAACGGTGAAGTTCCCGATCGTTGCTGACCCAGACCGAACTGTTGCACGACTTTACGATATGATCCATGCTAATCAGAGCGAAACGGCCGCCGTCCGGTCGGTGTTCATAATCGACCCCAGCAAAAAAATTCGGCTGACGATGACCTATCCTATGAGCGTCGGGCGCAACTTCGACGAGATACTGAGGGTAATTGACGCTTTGCAAGCAGGCGATTCAGGGAGGATCGCCACTCCCGCCGACTGGTTGCCCGGCGGGACTGTCATCATCCCAACATCGATCGGTGACGACGAAGCCAAGAACCTTTTTCCACAGGGATGGACGGAAGTCCGCCCGTATCTGCGAACCACGAAACTCTGAGCGACTGACGCCACGCCTCCCCACCCCAAATTCATCGGACGGGGGGGCCCCCACTCTGAACCGAGGCACCCTTCATGTTCGGCGACATCTCCGCAATCGACCTGGCCAGATTCCAGTTCGCCTTCACCATTTCGGCTCATATCATTTTTCCGGCCTTTTCCATCGGCCTTGCGAGTTTTCTCGCTGTGCTGAATGGTCTCTGGTTATGGCGCAGGGACGAGACCTATCTCCGGCTCTTCGACTATTGGAAGACAATCTTTGCAGTCGTCTTCGGCATGGGCGTGGTCTCAGGCATTGTGATGTCCTACCAGTTCGGCACGAACTGGTCGGTATTTTCCGACAAGACCGGCCCAGTTATCGGACCTTTGATGGGCTACGAAGTTCTGTCGGCGTTTTTCCTGGAAGCCGGCTTTCTCGGTATCATGTTGTTTGGGCGAGACCGGGTTGGCGAAAAGCTGCACATGACGGCCACTGCCATCGTTGCCATCGGCACCCTGTTCTCCGCCTTCTGGATCCTCAGCGTCAACAGTTGGATGCAAACCCCGCAGGGTTACTCGATCAACGACGTCGGTCAGTTCGTTCCCGAGGACTGGTGGGCGATTATCTTCAATCCATCCTTTCCCTATCGCCTGGTCCATATGGTTTTGGCGGCCTATCTGACGACCGCATTTGTCGTTGGCGCGGTCGGTGCATGGCACCTGCTGCGCAGCCCCGAAAGCCGGGGGGCGGCGATTATGTTCTCGATGGCTATGTGGATGGCGTTGATCGTCACGCCGATCCAGATCATCGCCGGCGACATGCATGGCGTTAACACGCTGGAATACCAGCCAGCCAAGATCGCTGCGATGGAAGGCCACTACGAGAGTTTCCCCGAGGGCCGGGCACCGTTGATCCTGTTTGGCCTCCCCGACGATGCAGCAGGCGTAACGCGCTACAAGGTGGAGATACCGCTGCTCGGATCTCTCATCCTGACGCATAGCCTCGATACGCCGATCAAGGGCCTGGATGCCTTTCCTGCAAACGAACGCCCCAAATCCGCGATGATCTTCTGGACCTTTCGCATTATGGTCGCCATCGGCTTTGCCATGTTGGGGATCGGCCTATGGTCTGCCTGGGGACGGTGGAAAGGGCAATTATTTGACATGCCGTGGCTGCACCGTGCTGCCGTACTGATGGGACCATCTGGGTTTTTAGCCGTCCTTTGCGGCTGGATCACGACCGAGGTGGGGCGACAGCCTTTTACAGTCTACGGACTGTTGCGCACGGGAGAGAGCGCAGCGCCGTTGCAGGCCGAAGCTGTCGGCATTTCGCTCATCGCCTTTATCATTGTCTACTTCCTGGTGTTCGGTTCAGGGACATTCTACGTCCTGCGCCTGATGAGCAAACGGCCGCGAGACCGGATCGATATCGACGAGATCGGCCCGACGCGTACAGCCGGAATTACGCCCATCGCCGCCAATCCGACCGCCCCTCATTTGACGCCAGGAGAATAAACCATGGTCATCGACCTTTCGTTCATCTGGGCCGGGCTGATCGCGTTTGCCGTACTCGCCTATGTGCTTTTGGACGGCTTCGATCTGGGCATCGGCATTCTCTTTCCGTTTCTAAAGGATCGCGACGAGCGCCATCTGGCGATGAATACCATCGCGCCGGTCTGGGACGGCAACGAGACATGGCTGGTGCTGGGCGGCGGAGGGCTATTCGCGGTTTTTCCTCTCGCCTACGCGATTGTCATGCCCGCGCTCTATCCGCTGATCATAGCTATGCTGCTTGGCCTGATCTTTCGCGGCGTGGCCTTCGAATTCGTGCACCGGACAAAGCGGATGCAGGGCTTCTGGGAGGTCGGTTTCTGGGCGGGTTCGCTCATTGCAACCATAGCACAGGGGATGGCGCTTGGTGCGCTTGTGCAAGGGATCGCTGTCACCGGACGAGCCTATAGCGGCGGCAACTGGGATTGGCTGACACCCTTCTCCGGACTGACGGCGCTGGCGGTCGTGGTCGGATACGCCATGCTGGGCGCCACGTGGCTCATATTGAAAACTGAAGGCGAGACGCTTTTGCGTGCCCGGCGGTTCGCTATGCCTCTTGGCATTGCACTGGTCGCATTGATTGGACTTGTCAGCCTTGCAACGCCATTCTTGCGACCCGAGTATCTCGCGCGCTGGTTCGGTTGGCCCTCCGGCTTGTGGAGCGCGATCGTACCTATCCTGCTGGCTCTGGCGATCTGGCAGCTTTGGACAGGCCTGCGAGATCACAACCATCTGCGCCCGTTTCTGGCGACGGTGGCGATCTTCGTTCTGTCCTTTGCCGGGCTCGGCGTCAGCTTCTATCCCAACCTTGTCCCACCTGCCCTAACGATCGCGGAGGCTGCAGCACCTGACAGATCCCTGCTGTTTCTTCTGGTCGGCGCGGCTGTACTGATTCCAATGATTCTGGCCTACACCGGCTACTCCTACTGGGTGTTCCGCGGCAAGGTTCGACATGGCGACGGTTATCATTGATGCGTCGCTGGCTTTGGTTTGCGGGGCTTTACCTCGCCGGAATTGCGTCGATAGGGACGATCGCGTTCCTCATCCGATCCGCCCTGCTGTAAATTACGGAGGCCGGTTTAGAAACAGCGCACAAGTAAATTCATTTACGCAGGCTTTCGTCGTTCGCGACAGATCAGAGGATAAATGACCGAAGGACCCGACACTGATCTGCCACTGGAGTTCGGCGTGAAGAAATCGGCAGCCTCGGCGCCTTCGAGGCTTCGCTTCCGTGCCCGCTACTTGTTGGTGCTTCTGGTGCCAGCCCTGATGTTTTCCGGTGCGGTGATCGGGATGTATTTCCAACCGCCTCCGTTGCAGAAGTTCTACGCATTGACTGGCTTGCAGCCAGGCGCCGGATCGGCTTCGCCCATCGCACTTGCGCCAGAAATTATACTTCCAAAAGACATGGCGGAAACCATGCGCGCCTCTGATGTCGTCGGGTTGGCGCGATTGATGCCGCGCGGCGACATATCCTATGTGGCACCTCCCTATGGCGCCGGCGATGCGCGCGTGGCTGAAGTTCTCGTTGCCGAAGGCGACGTCGTGACGCGAGGCGCCCTGGTCGCTCGCATGGACAATCAGGCACAGCTGGAAAGCGCTATACTTCTCGCCGGGGCCAATCTCGCTGTGCGGCAGGCGACGCTGGTGCAAACCCGCGCCGCTGTCGAGAACAGTCGCAACGAGGCGCTCGCCAGCCTGGCGCAGGCGCGTGCGGTTGCGTCAGAGGCGACAGCGAGCCTGTCACGAACCAACGATCTATCCGCCCACGGCGTCACCACTCAGTCCGCCCTGGACACGGCAATTGCTGCTGAACGTCAGGCCACTGCTGCTGTCGGAAAGGCCGAGGCGACGCTTGCCCGCTATGCATCCGCCAAGGTGGAGGACCAGCCCGATGTCATCGTGGCCAGCCGCAATCTGGAGGCGGCGGAGGCAGAGTTGGCGCGGGCTCGCAATGACCTCGTTCGCTCTGCCGTTGTCGCCCCGATCAGCGGGACGGTGCTCAACATCCATGCAAGACCAGGACAAAAGCCACCGACCGAAGGTCTGATGGAAATGGGAGACACAAGCCGGATGATGGCAGAGGCCGAGATTTACCAGGACCGCATCTCGCTCGTAGAGATTGGGCAACCGGTCGAACTGGTGGCGACAGCCCTGAACCGCACCCTGCAGGGCCGGGTAGCCACGATCGGACTGACAGTCGGACGGCAGGGCCTATTGTCGGACGACACAGCGGCCAACACCGATGCACGGGTGATCCGGGTGATGGTCGAGCTTGACGAGGCTTCGTCGACTATCGCCGCCCGTTTCACCAATCTCGAAGTCATCGCCCGTATCGACACCGATAACTCAGTTCCGGCAAAACCATGAGCCGGCTGCTTCAGGCCTTGTTCGGCCGGCTTCCCATAGGCTGGCTGCAACTCACCCACAACCGCACCCGATTTGCCGCGGCCCTTGCCGGCGTGGCATTTGCCAATGTGCTGGTCTTTGTTCAGCTCGGCATCATGAACTCCATGGCGACCGCCACCTTGAAGCCCTATGGCTTCTTTCAGGCTGACATCATGATTTCAGCCTCGGACGCCAATTCGATGACGGAAGGCAGCAACGTCGCGCGGCAATGGATGTACCAGGCCATGGCCGATCCCGATGTCGTTGCCGGCACAGGGCTGTTCGTTGCCACTGTCACATGGCAGCGAACCGACAAGGCGTTGGGCCTGACCACCTATGGCATTGATCCAACGCAGCCTGTTTTCCTTTCCCCCGAGATGGCAACACGGGCAGCCACGTTGCAACTGCTCAATTCCGGAATTCTCGACCGCTTCACGCGCGGTCTGCCGCGTGACGAAACAGCAGCGATCCGGCCGCAAAGCCCGCTTTCGTTCGAGGCCAACAACATAACGCTAACACTCTATGACACGTTTGCGGGCGGCGGCGGATTTGGTGGCGACGGATTCATGATGGTCTCGGACCAGACATTCCTCCAACAGTTTCCGGCCCGAAGTTCCGGCGCTCCGGACCATATCCTGCTGCAGGTGGCAGCCGGCGCCGATCCCGATGTGGTGGCCGCCCGGCTTCGCGATCTGGTTTCAGACAAATCCCTGCGAATACGAAGTTACGCGCAGGCCGTAGCTGAGGATCTCAGCTACCAGCAGACCAAACGCCCGACCGGGATCATCTTCGGTTTCGGCGTTATCATCGGCGTTCTGGTGGGCATCGTCATCGTCTATCAGGTGTTATCGACCGATGTGGCTGACCATCTGAGTGAATACGCCACCTTCAAAGCCATCGGTTACGGTCAGGGGTTTTTCCTGAGCGTTGTTTTCGAGGAGGCGCTGGTCCTGGGGATGCTGGGCTTTGTCCCCGGCCTCGCGGTGGCGAGTCTGCTGCTTTGGGCAATGGCCAGTGCCACGACCCTGCCGCTCGCAATGACCGCCGGCATGGCCGTGACGGTCTTCATTGGCACGGTTATCGCCTGTTCGCTGTCAGGGGCAATCGCGACGCGTCGGCTGGTCGCCGCCGACCCCGCCGACCTGTTCTAGGGAGCCTAATATGACAGAGGATGTTCCCGTCGAAGTGAGCGGCCTGAACCATTGGTTCGGCAAGGGAGAGGCTCGAAAGCAGGCGCTTTTCGACGTGAACCTCAAGGTCGCGGGCGGCTCGCTGACTGTGCTGGTCGGCCCTTCTGGGTCTGGCAAGACCACCTTGCTGACCCTTGCAGGCTGCCTGCGCGATGTCCAGCATGGCTCGATCAGGCTGCTCGGACAGGAGTTGAACGGTGCGCACTCGGACCTCCAAAGAGCGCTGCGGCGCAGACTAGGGTTTATATTTCAGGCGCACAACCTCCATGGAAGCCTGACGGCACTGCAAAACGTTCTGATGGGTTTGCAGGTTCAGGGACGATCTGACCCCGCGATACAGGAGAAGGCCGCCCGCCACACGCTGACGCTACTGGGCCTCGGCGATCGGATGGATTACCTTCCTGACAACCTCTCGGGCGGCCAGAAACAGCGCGTCGCGGTCGCGCGCGCGCTGGTTGGCAACCCCGACATTGTCTTTGCCGACGAACCCACGGCAGCCCTCGACCGTGAAAGTGGCGCGACCGTGGTCCAGATGCTCAAGCGGCTCGGCCAAGTGCGAGGGACGACCACGATCATGGTCACCCATGACAACCGGATTCTTGAACTGGCCGACCGAATTGTAACCTTGGAGGATGGTCGCATCGTGAACGACACGACGTCGTGACTGGGCCCTGTGTCCCACGCGTTGACACTGCGCTGGGTGATTCAAAGCGCAGCCGAGGATCGACCGCCTTGAAAGAAATCGAACGACAGACCCGTAGGTCACAATTCGTAAGACATTGATCTTAGAAGCATAGATCCGAGGACAGACTTCAGAACCAGATTAATTTAAGCCAATCTTCCTACGGCGTCGAAAAGGCCGACAGTGCGCCCCCCTGGCACTGGTTCCGAAAGCGAACGTCTGCTCACCAGCGTTGAATGCGGCGCGAACCTCCGCGAGATGAACTCCGTCAACAACCGCACTCGTTTTTTCTTTCGGTTGTCACCCTGCACGAGCAGCCACAGCGTTCCGTACGTAAGCAGCGGTGTATCAGGAATATGGACCAGCAGCGAATCGGCGTCGCCGACGACGCAAGGCCATCCCGACATTCTGAAACCCAAACGAACCGCGGCAAGCTGAGCCTCGGCGTCGGTCACCTAGAACGGAGTCGGATTTGACCGATTCAGCGCCTTCTGTCGCCCAGTCAGGCTTTTACGGCATCCGGTGGGTCTGCGGACAACCCCGGTTCTCAAGCGAATTCGCCCTGACAGGCTTCATAGGCTAGCAAAAAGGCAGCGAGACTCCGGCGAGCTTGTAACTGATCATACCAAGCGCCCCAGCTACAGACAGAACGATCACGGCTTTGGCGGATAGCGGGATCATGTCCTTCCAGACGCCGAAATGAAGTTGCTCGTCCATCCACTCGGTCTGCGACTGGGCGAAGAACTTATAGTGCGCGTACCAGTCGCTGAGAAAGATCTGCTTGCTCACGGTGACTGAATAATATTCGTCCTGTATCGCCTCGAAATCGGACTTGGCGGAGGACAGGTCGACACCGGACTGCACGGACCGGTACAGGTCCCGCAGGCGGTAGTGCAACTTCAGAAGATGCTTGGCGGTCTCTTCATATTCATCACTGCGGTAGAACCCGATATACAGCGAAGCGACGCCGGCGATGAGAAGGATTGCCGACGGCACCTTCGCCGCAAACTCGTCGGTGAAGAGGGCGAACGTTCCGAACGCGAATGATGCAAGGCCTATCCAGCCTGGCCCCTTCGATGCGATATCGAACGTTGCGAAGGTCTTTCTCGCGCCGAATCCCACGTTGTATCCGGTCTCGGCGATGGTCTTGAGAAGCGAATCCTTGTTCATCAGCGCTCGCTTTCATCAGTGATCGGCACGTGTATCCGATCCTTCGCAACGACGACTCCATGCTTCACTGCATAGCAGTCGACTACGTGCTCACCTCGAAATTCAGATGTCTCCTGCTTGGTCAACGAGCCTACCGTGATCTGGCCGCGAATCGTGTCACGACGGATCGCTTCCGGTCCGCGATTGAGCACTTTCCAGTAGACCTTGAAATCCCCCGGAACTGAGTGATCGGCAATATAGAACCTGAGGGATTTCTGTCGGAACACGAAGCGCGAGAGGCGCGACGCCCGGTGGGCCCGCATGAGATAGGCGCGGAAGCCATCCTGGGTGACCTCGCATTCGATCTGCAGCGCGTATCGGATGTCGACCGGGAAGAGATCCTCAATGAACTGCTCCGTATTGCGGGCCTGGTTCGCACCGTCGGTGACGAAAGCCTTCTCGACCAGCACCTTCTCCGCAGCCGGGAAACCACGGCCAAGAAGTTTGCGCCAGTGCGCATTGGCCTGCGCGCCATCCCCCGCATCGACGGCTTTAACCGCGACCTCCAGCCCCTTCTTCGCCTTGCGCTGGAATTTCTTATGCACCTTGACGTGCTGGCCGCTGCCAAGCGCGGCATAGCGATCCTGGGCAGGCTGATCGGCAAGGTACTGAAGAAAGTCCCGCATCATCCTGCCACAGCTTCGGAACCGGGTTGTGTCGAAGTCGCTCGTCGACCTCAGGAAGTTATAGGCCAGCGTGTCGAGGAGAAGACCACCCATCGCGACGCCGTGCTTGTTCTTCCACGCCCTTGACATTTTGGCCAGGCGGCGGAGGTTTCCGTTCTTGTCGATGTCGGTCTGCGAGGTGGCAGTCAATTCGGGACGAGGCTTGGTGGTGCGCCAAGATCCGCCATTCTTCGTATAAGGATAGATGTAATGCCCCTGCGAATCCTCGAAAACGGGCTGCACCTCGATTTTGAAGCTCTGGTACTGGACGACGACGACTAGCGTGTCGGGATATACTTCCGTCCTCGGATATCGCGCCAGGATCGCATCGGCCACGCGTCGCAGCAGGCGATACTGGCCTCCGTCCTTAAAGTCGTTCCAGCACCGGGCAGGCATGATATACAGCATGTCGAGATCGGAGATGCCCCTGATTGCGGTCGATCGCCCGTAAGAGCCGACCTGCAGGGAGTTCGCCGTTCGGGAGTCGGTGTCGCGGAAGGCTAGATTCAATGCTCGGGTGACTTCCCCGTACCTGCTCGAAATCGTCTCGGCATTGTCGATCGCGATGTTTCCGAAGAATGTCTTGAAGTCGTCGGCGTTGCTAATGGTCATCCTCCCCAAGATAGAGACCATCGTTATACGAACCGAATCGATTCGGTCGAAGCAGATCAGCGGGTTAGTCACTAAAATCTTCGAACTATTTCGCCACTATGAACCGCACCGGTTATCCCGGTGGCCATTTCGTTTAGGTTATTTCGAATGTCGCGCGCACAACGCCGGCGAGATGTCGAAAATGGGTATTGCGGGCAAATTACTCAGTTCGAGTTAAGAGCTATATTGCGGCTTTAAGTTCCTATGAGCTTCGGGAACCTTTTCGCCAATCCTTCGCTCGCATTGCCTCCAAAAAATACTCTAACCATCTCGACTTGACGAAAGGAATCACAAAGTTCCTTCTAAGCCGAATCTTTGTGCGAACGGTCGGCGAAGGGGATGGGATGGCGTGCAAAGTTAATTACCTTAATAGTGCGGGTATCCATCGCCGTGAGGTAAAGGGGACTAAAGCACTGGCTGATGCGTTCCCGGCAAGTTGGCTGATTTACGCGTCTCTCAAAGCTCTTGCAGCCAATAGCACTCCGATTGACATTGACCTGCTGGTTGTCATGGAAGATCGGATCCTTTTGCTGGAACTCAAGGACTGGCACGGCACACTCAAGACTAAGGGGGATATGTGGCTTCACGGCCGGCCGCAGCGTTCCCCCGTTAAGCTCGGAGACGAGAAGGCCAAAAAGGTCAAATCGATCATAAGCAACCAGATTCCTCAACTTGCTCGTTGTTACGTCGATTCTCGCATCGTTCTGACCGGGACTACCACCCGTGATTTATTGCCCGAAGACGAAAAGCGCTTCGTCCTCACGCTCGATGAGGCCAAATCATTGGGCGACCGAAAGGAGAGAGATCGCCTTCTCGGGCCTGTCACCATGCTGCCGGTCAAACTCAACATGCTGGTGAAGGATTTCGACAAGGTTCTCGGAAATCCATCCTATTTCCAACCGCAGCAGATGGCTTGGGACGGCTACGTTGTCACCGACGAAGACATCTTCGTCCACCGCAACGACATCTGGCACGAACACGGAGCCCAGCTTGCAAAGGAAGAACGCATCAAGGGCCTATTGCGTCTCTTCCGCTTCGATAAGTTAGACGTCGGGCTCAATCACCCAGGCAATCGCCGTCTCATTGCCGACCGGGAGCTGAAGACGATAGCTTATCTGAGTGATCAAGACAGTTGGATGGCTGAACGGGGCATCCTGAAAGCCGTCGGCAGCCCTACGGACGAATTTCTTACTGAACATCATCAGTTGCTACAGTTACACCCGGGCTGGACGACGCTCCGCCGTTACCTCGAGCGAAAACGTTTCGAACTTGATGGGGAGCAGCGCGCGGACATCATCCATACGCTCGCATCAATGCTAGCAGAGCTACATGACCGTGATGTCGCCCACAGAGATTTAGGCAGCGACGCCATTTGGGTTGGAGCGCCGACCAATATGGCTCTTACTGGGTTCTTTTCAGCTCGCTTACCGGATGACGAGTCGGTTGGTGACTTCCTCAACGAGCTAGGGACCTACGCAGATCCGGAGCCGGATTGGAATGGCCAGCTTCCCACCGCGAAGGAAAGGGATGTTCGCAGTCTCGGGCTGATCATGAGGGAGCTGGCCAGTTGGGCAAACTCCATAGACGACGAACTGCCGAGCGGCTGGATGGACGTAGTGGAAAGGGCGATAGCACCGCCTGCAATGCGTTATAACGATGCTCGTGAGCTCGCCGACGCCATTGGAGAACTTCGCACCCCATCTGGTCCCTCCGTCGATCAATCTAGGCTCGATGAGTTCGAGACCGACGTCATACCATATATGTCATACCTGCCGATTGGGACGTCGTACACCGGAGCCCACTCTACTCGCTTTCAAAGCTCGGATGCGGCAGGCAAGGTCGTCGTGAAAGTCTGGAACGGGATTTCGCGCGGTAACGCCAGCCGAGATCAGGCTCTCCTGTCGCTTCTTGATTCCGCCGCCGCACTCAAGTCTGTTCCTCAAGCTGGAATTGCGCAAGTCGTCGAAAGTGGCCTTTCAAAAGTAGGGCCATTCGTGGTGACCCGATGGGCCGAGGGTGTGGAGCTCGCCGCGTTTGTCCCCAAGGATGACGCAGATGTGCTGAAGGTTCTGCACTCTCTTGTCGGCGCAGTGAGCGGGCTACATGCGCGTGGCTTTTCTCATGGTGATTTGCATCCAGGCAACATTATTGTCGGTCCTGATTTGTCGGTGACGCTCATCGATCTCGTGGATATGCCTTCCCTCGGTGGAGGCCATGTTCGGAGCATGGCTTGGGTTCCTGCCGACCATGAGAGGAGATCGGATCAGGAAATCGACCGTTTCGCGATATGCAAAATCGTGACCGACTTCGAGAAAAGGACAAGTGTGACAAATATTGACGCCGTAGTCGCGGCGGCTCAAACCGAACTCGCCAGGGACTTCATCGCGACGCTTGATCCCCTTGCGGAGGCAATCAAGCTCGCAGAGGTTCGACGCACAGGTCCATCGCTACGTTCCTTCGATTTGAGGTTCCCGGGACTCGCACCAGGTGTGCTGAACGGCGTCGACGATCATCTCTGGGTGACGGCATACAAAACCCCTCAGGGCTTGGATGTATTCTGGATCACCGGAGTTACATTGAGGGTCCTGCTCAGAATGCGCGGTGACCAAATCGACGGCATGGAACTCAGCACTGCCAACCTGTTGACGCTGGGGCGTGGGCAAACTGTCAGGATGGTGCTCTCGCTGAGCTCCGGCCCTGCTGCGGGAGGTTCTGAACTTGCCGAGTATCTACGAGAGTTAGTTCCGGCTCGAGACGCCATACCAGAGGCACAGAGCGCATCCCGAGAACGAAACAATGGCGAAGCCGAGGAGGGGTTGGCCGAAGATGAACCCGCGGCCGCAAGCTCGGTCGCGACCCAAACGCTCGACATTGGTCGGGTCTGGTTACGGTCAGCGGAACTTGAGGAAGACTCCGTTCTCCGTGTCCGCATTGATCGCCGCATTCCCGATGTTTTGAATCATGCTGTATACGAGTACGCGTCTTCGCAGCCCATTGAGTTCGAAGACGACGACACAGTGGAAGTCCGTCTCGGCGGCTTTACAGGACGACGGATTGGCTTCCTCGACGTCCAGAACTGCGATAGCCGCCGGCTCGCCATCCGCGACTTCAAATATCCCATAGCGGATGGAGAGTTCGTCGCACTTATTGATAGGCGCGATCGCGTATCGAAAGAACGTCGACGCAGAGCGGTCGAAAGGATCACTCGTCGTCTTAGCGCTATTCCCAATCTCTTGGACTACTTCGATCCCTCAAAAGCGGCTCGGGATGAGCGCTACGAGATGCCAGATCCAACAGAACAAGCTCTCGCGTATAAGCTAAACGGCGGGCAGCAGGCTGCCTTCAAGGCTCTATTGGAAGTAGGCCCCGTCGGCCTTCTTCAAGGGCCACCTGGTTCTGGTAAAACGAAGTTTATCGCGTCGCTGGTCCATTGGCTGCTGAAGGATGGTGGTGCTCGCCGGGTGCTGATCGCGAGCCAATCGCACGAAGCGGTCAACAATGTGTTGGAGGAACTGCTCAAGACCTACAAGGATCACGGCGGATACGCAGATCTGTTGCGTGTAGGCTCAAGAGGCGCGACCGAGCGTGTCCGACCCTACCAGGCGCGATCTCTCCGGGACCGCCACCGGATTCGCTTCGAGAATGGCGTCAAGACGCGGATCGCTGCGGCCGCGGCGGCTGCCGGGATTCCCAAACAGTTTGTCGAGGATGTCGTCGCTGTCGATATGAAACTCGGCACGCTGAAGCGGTCGATCGAAATGGCGAGAGCCGCGGCGACCGGAGATGCGTCTCGCGACGAACGCCGACGCTCGGGACTAAGGATTCGAGCGCTGATGAAATCCTTCTCTCTCGAAGCCGGAAAATTGCTTTCTAGAGACATCGAACAGGAGCCGAACCAAGTGGCGGCCGTTGTTCAAGAGGCCTTCCGTGATGTCCAGTCACGGCATTCCAAAGTGCCCCCTGGTGACCTGATTGTCGTTCAGCGGCTTATCACTCTCGCTCACGAGTGGAAGGATACGCTCTCGTCGGGACATCGAAATTTCGATGAGTTTCTCGCCAAGACGAGGCGAGTGGTTGCTGGAACGTGTGTGGGTCTTGGTCAGTCGCAAATCAGGCTTGAACAAGGGACCTTCGATTGGGTCATTGTTGATGAGGCCGCGAGATGTACGAGCGGAGAACTGGCGGTTCCACTGCAGCTTGGTAGCAGGGTCGTGTTAGTGGGCGACCAAAGGCAGCTACGACCCATGGTCGACGTCGAGGTGGAAACAGGATTGAAAGAGGAATTTCAAGGTTTCGAACAAGCTTTGCAGGCGTCAGACTTCGAACGCGCGTTCGAATCTTCATACGGCCGCCGTAACGCGCAGGTGCTGGATGAACAATATCGTATGGTGCCGGTGATCAGCGATCTAGTTTCAGAAACCTTTTATACTCCTTACGGAGTTCGGCTCAGACCCTCCGATAACCGCAAGCCCGATACTGCGTTCTTTGACCTCCCATCTGATCTGAAGGCCCCGGTCGTTTGGTTCGATACCGCCGGTACGGTTGGTGCGGTCGAACGTGACCGGAATGCCGGTCGCGACATATGGAATGACGCCGAGATCTCGGGAGTGATTTCTCTTTTGCATCGCCTTTCGAAAGAGACGTTGCTGGTTGAGCGGTTGGCGGTGAGGCAGGAGCCTGCAATCGGTGTTATTTGCATGTACAGCGAACAGAAACGGCGCATTGAACGTGAATGGTCGCAACAAGGGTTTCCGGAAAATTTCCGTAAGATTGTCGTCATCGATACTGTCGATGCCTATCAAGGCAAGGAGAACGAAATCGTCATTGTGACCCTGGTTCGCTCCAACAGCAAAGGAAGACCGGGGCACGTTGGTCGAGAGAACCGCTGCAACGTCGCAATGTCGAGAGCGAAAGAGCGGCTGTACATTTTCGGCGATAGCTCAATGTGGTCGAACCCGCTCTGCGTCTCACCGATGAGGACCGTGTTGTCGCGTATCAAGGCGATGAACGTGGACGACGGTGGGGTCAGATCGACGTCGGAGATCAAGCAATGAGCGACGACCAAAATCGATTCGAGATTGACGTCGTCGATTTCCAGATTTCGTGTCGGCGCTTCACGATACGAGCAACAATAACCAGAGACCGCCAGCTGCCCGTCGTTGACGAGTTCGTGCTTAGGCTTCTCGCTGTTCTCGACCGCATGTCGGTGCAGAGAATGAGATCTTGGTTCGGTTTCACGAACAGCGAGATGCAGACCGTACTGGTAGACATGGGGCGGAGAAATTTAGTCGAAATTGTTGATGACGACATTCAACTCGCTCCGGCCGGGCGCGATTTGTTTCGTTCCACTCAGCCGGCAGCAATACCTCACATCGTCGAAACATTTCCCATTATCGAAAACGTATGGTTCGATCTGGTGAGTAGAAACATGGTCCCACGTACCCGAGCTAGAAGCTCCGATTATCTCGTCAAGGTGTCTGAGATACCAGGTGCCAGAGATTTACCGGAGAATTTCGCGCGGCTTGCGTTTGAAGAGAACTTCAGAGACTACGCCAAAAGAATACGCCGCTATTCTGACCCCGATGCGGTGAACCTGTACTCGATTTCCGATGTCGAAGGTGGCATTTACGGGCACCAGGTCCTTCGAGCTGACCTCGTCCTCGAGCTTGACCGTTTGCGTGTCCGGCCAAATTTTCCAGATCTCAACGAAAGTGCGGCAAACTACTACAAACTGACAATGGCGGCGAGTAGTGCTTGGCAGTCACAAACAGGCTCTGACACTTCGGCGGGGGCGGCCGGAGAGTTCGCGAAGATGACGGGGGACACTCGATATACGGATGTCATCGAGGCCCCTCATAGCTTGGATAATTGGTTGGACGCGCTTGCGCGCGTTTCGTTGGAGGGGGACGATTTCAAGGCTACGACCGGAGCTCCTTATCTTACAAGAAATGTCGATTCGCTCCTAGCAGCAGTGGGCAAGCACAGGCCCTCGAGCAAGCCCTGTGAAGTCATTTGGCTTCGTCCAAGCGGTGCGACGTGGGGGCGTACCCAACGGGTGGGCGAGATGTTGACACAACTTCGAGACGCCCTGCGGAACGCTGGCGTGGTGGACGCCACAACGACACTCGCCATGTCGAGGTCAACGCCGCGAAATATCCGTCAGTCCCACAAGCGGCTGTTCGACCGCGGGGTACTGCTTCCACAAGGCTACCTACCCGCCAACATGGAAATACTCTTGATCCCAGGAGCTGCGGCATTGGTAAATGTCCACCTTCCCGTGGAAGCACACTCTGCTCCAATCGGGGGTATCGTTTTCAATACAAAAAAGATTTCCCGGATCTTGGAGCGTCTGTCGCTCCGGCAAGCGGACGGGTGGGAACAGCTATGGGAAATGAAACATGCTTCTCAAGGTGCCGAGTCTTAGACTGGACATTTCAATAACTGATGTTTCGCTCCCAGTTATCCTCGTCGGCAGCAGCAGCGTCAACACTAAAGATTTGTTATGCAAATAGAGTGAGGATGACCTGCTGCCTCAACTTCCGCTCGTCTCAGTTTCTTGTTATCGATTTGCGAGGAGATTCGTCATGAAACTGGTTCGCTTGCGGCTTAAAAACTTTCGATCTTTTGGTCCAACGGCAACCGTTATTGACTTGGCCGACATGACTTTCTTTCTTGGACCTAATGGCTCCGGCAAAACCGCTGTGCTGCAGGCTCTGGCAAGGATGTTCAGCCTCGATCCGGCTCAGCGAAAAGTCCGCAAGTTGGATTTTCACGTTCCCAACGACGAGAAGGAGGCGCCACTGGATCGGCGCCTGTGGATCGAGGCCGATTTCGAGTTTCCTGAACTGCTGATCGACGACGGTGTGCCCAAGCCTGCGGTGCCTGGCGCATTTGCGCATATGCAGCTTGAGGCGCCGCAAGGCCCGGCACAGGTTCGCTTTCGCCTGAGCGCGACGCTCGATCAGGATGGCGAAGTCGAAGAGAATTTCACCAACGTCCTGAAGGTCGACGCTAACGGCGAGCCGAAGGCCGAGACACGCGTTTCAAAGCAGGAACGGGGGAGCATCCAGGTCCATTACCTGCCGGCGCGCCGCGATCCCGCCGACCACATTTCCTATTCGGCAAGTGCCTTGCTCGGGCGGGTGCTCAGAGCAGCAAACTGGACAACGGAGAGATCGACCGTCGATGGCCTGACCGAAAAGATCAGCTCAGCGCTCGCCGGCAATGCCGCAATGGTCAGTGTGACGCAGGCACTCGGCAAGTCATGGGAGGTCCTGCACACCGGCCGCCACTTCGCGAGCCCTTCGGTGTTCTTCGGGCGCAACGAGATCGAAGCGCTGCTGCGCCACATGAGCGTCGTCTTCACGCCCGGCCACGACGAACCGAGCGTCGATTTTTCAAGGTTGAGCGACGGCCAGCAGTCTGTCTTTTATCTCTCGATCGTGCTCGGCGTCCACGAGCTCAACCAGCGGGTTTTGCGAGGCGACCTCAAGACCGAGTTCGATATCGACAAGCTGCGCCCGGCGGTCTTCACGCTGATCGCTGTCGAGGAACCGGAAAACAGCCTCTCACCGCATAACCTTGGACGTGTGGTCGCCAGTCTGTCCGCATTCTCCAAGGGACAGGATACCCAGGCGGTTCTGGCAACCCACTCGGCATCGATCATGCGCCGCATCGATCCGAAGCTCGTTCGGTATCTTCGGCTTGCCGCCGATCGCACCACACGGGTTAGGACCATCCAGCTCCCCGACAGCGAAAAGGATGCCGATGCGTTCAAGTTCGTGCGCGAAGCCGTACAGGCGTTCCCCGAACTTTATTTTTCCCGCTATGTCGTCCTTGGCGAGGGCGACAGCGAGGAGGTGGTTCTACCGCGCGTGATCAGCGCCATGGGCACCAGGATCGATGATGCCTCCATCTCGGTCGTGCCGCTTGGCGGACGGCATGTCAACCATTTCTGGCGCCTGCTGCACGGGCTCGAAATCCCCTTCGTCACCCTCCTTGATCTGGATCTCGCCCGTCACGACGGCGGCTGGGGTCGGGTTCGATATGCCTGCCAGCAATTGCTTGCTTATGCCGACGTAAAAAAGACTGCGCTGACACCCGACCATATCAAGAACATGACAGCGTGGGACGCTGAACCTCGACTGTTGAAAGATACCGGGAAATGGTTGTCCTACCTCGAAGGACAGGGCGTCTTTTTCTCCTCTCCCCTCGACCTCGACTTTGCGATGATGACGGCTTTCCCGCAGGCCTATGCGGTGGAAGCCGCCGAACTGGTGGCGCCGACAGAGGCCAAAGTCAACTCCGTGCTCGGTGAGTCTCATGGCGCGGTCGATCAGTATGAGGCGGCGCAACAGACCTATTTCGGTCCTTACCACAAGCGCTTCAAGGTGGGCAGCAAGCCGGTCTGGCATATCCGCGCAATGGCCGAACTTGATGACGCAGCGCTTGTTGCGTCGCTCCCCGGGTCGCTGAAACGATTGACGGAATATGCTTTGGCCGCTTTGAAAGCGATACCGGAATGATCCCCGTCGAACGGTGGAAGCCGGCAGACGGCCTCATCCTCGAACCGAACGCCCTTCTGGCGGCCCGAACCACCGCCGGGCATCTGGCCATCACTGCGGGGCCGGGTGCGGGCAAGACCGAGGTTCTGGCGCAACGCGCCGACTTCCTGCTTCGCACCGCGACCTGCCGCTATCCAAGCCGGATCCTCGCAATCTCGTTCAAGGTCGACGCCAGCCAGAACCTGAAGGATCGGGTTCGTCTGCGATGCGGGAACGATCTGGCAAGCCGGTTTGACAGCTACACGTTTCATGCCTTTGCAAAGCGAATTATCGACCGTTTCCGAACGGCTTTGACCGGCGCTGATCAGCTCGACGACGACTATAGTGTCGGCCCGCGCCGCGTCGAACGGCAGTCGATTACATTCAAGGACATGGTACCGCTTGCCACTACCATCGTTCAGACCAACGCGATCGCTCGCAATGCCATACGCTACACCTATAGCGACGTCTTCCTCGATGAGTTTCAAGATTGCACGAGCGAGCAGTACCAGCTGATATCCGACTGCTTTCTGGCCTCATCGGCAAGACTTACCGCCGTTGGCGACACCCGCCAGAGGATCATGGGATGGGCAGGAGCCCTGGAGGGCATTTTCAAGGTTTTTGCGACGGATTTCGCCGCCGTGCCCCTCAGTCTCTATCAGAACTTTCGAGCCAAACCGCGGTTGCGCAGGATGCAGAATGCAATGGTCCGCACCATGGACCCGGCGGGCGCGGTCGATGATGCCGAGCTTGCGGGCGACGAGGGCGTGATCGAGATCCTTGAAGCGACAGATGCGGTCGACGAGGCGGAACGGCTGGCCGTCGCGATCAGGGACAGGATCGACAATGATGGGGTCGCGCCGTCGCAAATCGCGGTTCTCGTCAGCCGCGACCAGCAGTTCGTCTGCCAGCGGCTGCGTGAAGCATTTCAGGCGCACGGGATCCCGTTCCGGGAGGAAGACAGTACGCAAGATTTTGCCTCCGAGCCTGTCGTCAAACTCATCACCGATCTGCTTCTGGTGGCGGGGACCGTTGCGAATGCCGACGCACATCGCAGACTTCTGAGCGCGATCATCTATACCCATAACATGGACGAGGAGCAGGAATATCGCGCCAGGCATCGATGGGCGCGGTTTGTCGAAGAGATCCGGTCTGCGATTGCCGCCGGCACGATCGCCAAGGGCGACCGCGCAGGACTTCAAACGATCGTCGATCAGCTCTTTGCACTGGTCGGCCGGGACGCTGTGGTCGCAATGTCGTCGGATTACGGGCAGGCCAACCGTTTGGACGAACTGGTTCAGTCAGCAATTGACCGCCTGCATGTTGTTCTTTCAAACGAGCCGGACATCGGGCTTGCGCTCTCGGCCTTTTCAGCGGACCGGGCGGTCCGCGTCATGTCGATCCACAAAAGCAAGGGACTGGAATTCGACACGGTCATCGTAATGGGTGTCGAGGCACAAACCTTCTGGTCGAACCCTGTGGATGAGCGATCCGCCTATTTCGTTGCGATATCTCGGGCGAAGGAGCGTCTCATCCTCTCGGTGGCGGCCCATCGCGAGCGGCCCGAAGGATGGCCGTCCCACCGTCTCTGGGGTAGCGCCCGACAGCCTCATGCCGAGTTCCTGAAATATGCCGAGACCTATCGTTGAAAATCGATCGGGAAAGAGCACACCCCAATCGGGACACCTAGGCGAGGGAGACCCAAAGTAAGCGCGTGCGAAGAAGATCACAGTGGTCATCATAGCGAGGGCGAGCGTGAACGACCTGGGTTCACCCGCGCCGGAAGCCAGCGACGGACGTTGGCGCCACCATTATACTACGCCCCACGCCCGAAACCTCCCCCTGCCCGTCATCTCGCGGAGGCCCAGCTCCAAAACAATCCGCCGCGCCGCCTGCGGCGTGACGCCGAGCGTCTTGGCGACGATCCCGGCGGACACCAATGGCTTTGCCATCACCAGATCAACGAGCTCCGGCAACTTTGACGACGTTCTCCGTCCTTCAAGTTTTCGGTCCATCATCGCCTTCGCCAGCGTCAGCCGGTGGTGCTCTTTCATGCCGATCTCGGCGGCCGCCAACAATCCGTAGGCGATGGCCAGCAGCCGGGTTTCCCGATCGCGATGCCGGCGCCGATCCACGGGAATGGTTTTAAGGCCAAGGTTGATGGCAGCGAGATGAGCAGCTGACGTGATTCCGGCCTGGCGCAGGATGGAGGCTACCAGCAGCCGGCCGAGCCAGGGCGCATGTTGCAGGACCGAAAGCTCGTTCCAAGCATCGAGGGCGATGATGGCTTGCAGCACCGCCGGTAGGTTTTCGGCCTGGCGCACCACGCCCCGCCATTCGTCGAGCCTGGAATCCTCGTCCCAGTCGAGATCATAGATCAGCGGATCGGCCGGAGCCCGGCCAGGCTTTTTGGCTTGTTCGATGGCGGCGTCAGAGCGCGCGAGGATCGCATCGATCGCGGCATAGTCGACGCCGGGGAGATTTTCGCCGTCGTCGGCGTCATCCCCCTCCCCTTCCGGATCGCTTGCGACCGCGTGCGGCACGGTACCGGTCGTCTGCGCATCATCTGCATCGGCCGATGCGATCTCCGCGGTTTTTCGCAGCGCCCGAACCCCGTCCGTCGACAGCGCCCAGCCGGGGAGTTGGGCTGCGATGCGCCGGCGGGTGCGCAGGACGTCGCGGGCGATTGTCAGCTCATGGGTCGGTGTGCGAATATCCCGCGTGGCGTCATGGAGGACGAGGTCTTCGAGATGGACGAGTTCGCCGTCGATCCACAGCGAGGCACAGGCATCGGCGAAGTGGGATCGCTCGATCCATCCCTGACCGACCTGTGAACGGGCGATGCGCTCGTCCAGACGCGTCAGAGCGATACCGGCGTCGAAGGCCGGCCGCATCAAGGTCGTCATGCTGATTCTCGCGAGATCGTAAGCCATTGAAGTTATGGTAAATGATTTGTTATGGGAACTCTATCTGAATATTACAGTTCCTCACATGGTACGATTGCCGGTTGGCACTTTAACCATCGATAAGTACCCCTTATCGTGGGTGATTGATTTCAAGCCGCAAATCAGAAAGAATCCGGTAAGTCCCTGGCCGCTCGGCCGTCGAAACCGTCGATCGTGAGGTTTGCTATGGCCATGCCGCCCCGTTCAAAGACCGCCGTCGATCGCCGGGCCGACGAGCTCGACACCATCGCCAGCGTGCTGCCGATCGACCGCCGCGACGAACTGGCTGAATTGCTCACCGACCAGGATATCGAAACGCTGCGCCACCTGGTCAACGAAGGCATGGGCGAAAACACCCTGCGCGCGCTCACCTCCGACCTTGCCTATCTACAAGCCTGGTCGCTGGCCGCAACCGGTGCCTCCCTCCCCTGGCCGGCACCCGAAGCCTTGGCTCTGAAATTCGTCGCCCACCATCTCTGGCAGCCTGATCAGCGCGACATCGACCCCCAACACGGAATGCCGGCTGATGTCGAGCAGAGCCTGCGCGAACAACGGTTTCTCAGATCGCTAGGGCCGCATGCGCCCGATACGGTGCGCCGGCGGCTTGCCAGCTGGTCGACGCTGACGAAATGGCGCGGGCTGACGGGTGTCTTCTCCTCCCCTTCGCTGAAGTCCGCGATCCGTCTTGCTGTCCGCGCGACACCGCGGCCAAGGAAACGCAAAAGCGCCAAGGCGGTGACCGGCGACGTCTTGGCAAAAATGCTCGCGACCTGCAGCACCGACAACCTTCGTGATATCCGCGACCGGGCAATCCTGATGGTGGCTTTTGCCTCGGGCGGACGGCGTCGCAGTGAGATTGCCGGTCTGCGCAGGGAGCAGCTCACCGCCGAGCCACCAATCACCGTCGAGGGGGCCCCTCCCCTCCCCTCTCTCGCCATTCACCTCGGTCGCACCAAGACGTCAGGTGCCGAAAGCGATGAGGTCGTTTATCTGACCGGTCGGCCGGTGGATGCGCTGAATGCCTGGATGACCGCTGCCAGAGTTGAAAGCGGAAGTATCTTTCGGAAGATCGATCGCTGGGGCAATGTTTCGAAGCGGGCGCTGGAGCCGAGTGCGGTCAACCAGATCGTCAAGCAGCGGGCGGCAATGGCTGGGCTGGAGCCTGGGGAGTTTTCTGCGCACGGTTTGCGATCGGGTTATCTGACGGAAGCCGCCAATCGCGGTATCCCCCTACCCGAAGCTATGGAGCAGTCAAGACATCGCTCCGTTCAACAAGCATCGAGCTATTACAATAGCGCTACAAGGAGAAGCGGCCGGGCAACAAGGCTCCTCTGATGTCCGGTATCGGCCGAAAGGCGACTTTATTCGACCCACTGAGAGGGGAGAAAGGCGCTCTGCCCTCTCTCCCCCACAAGCACTAAACCGGTCTCCCCATGCTTCGGCCTGCGGCCTGCAGCACCGGCCGCATTTCCATGAAATTCGTCTCGGCCCTCCGGGTGGGTGATCCCCCTCCGGTTTAGCGCTTGTCCCCCTCTCTTCAGCTGTTCCGCACGAGCTCGGGAGCAGGAGCGGGGCTCCTGCCCTCCCTTCGATTTTGGAAGGTCAAGGAGTGATCGCTTGCGCTTGTGGAGAGGGAAAGATGACAGAAAAGCTTGAGCTGCGGCCAGGCGAGCCATTGTCCGTTAAGGTCGAACGTCACCGGGCGGCTTACCTGGCAGTCCTCAGCGGCATGGGCGGCGCTGACATGGATCAGGAGGCGGAGGCACGTATGGAAATCATCAGGCACGCGCCGTCAGATCCGGATGAGAGAGATCAGAAGCTGCTTTACGTAGCAGGGTATCTGATTGCCTCCAAGGGGAGCCTAAGCCCTGAGGAAATGGAGCTTCTTCTTTCAGGCTTCATCTCACTGTCCGGGCATTGATGACAAACTGGCATCTGGCCCTGAAATCAGTAGTTGATGGCAACCCATTCGCCGGATGCAGACTTGGCAAATCCTATGACACGATCGAGAGGAGCTGCGTTTGCATTCCTCTTGATGGCCGCGACGCATGATACGCCTGGACCGCTGGCGTTCTCGTCACACTTTACCAAGGCGAGGGTCACGTCGGCTTCACCGCGGCCGGTCCTCAGAGGATTCCGGGCATAAGCCTTGCGGTATGCGGCTAGGGCTTCCTCCTCTGTCGGTATCTCAAGCACAGGTGCCGGAGGTTCGGGAATAAGGGAGGGATTGGCTGCGATAAGGGCAGCGATCTCCGCATCAGTGGGGGCCCGAACAAACGGCTCTGGCTCCGGCATGATGAGATAAGTACCTCCTGCACCGGCGAGAATGCCGATACCGGCTGCTGCTACGATGAGAATGTTGCTGTTCATGTCATCCACTCAGTCATTCAGGTTGAACCAAGCACGCTGCTTGACGCCCTTATCGTTCGGGATGTCGAAATAATAAGGATCCGCGCGGCGAGGGCGAGGCTGAGTGATCTGCACCATGCAGCCATTGTCTCGGTTGAAAACATCATTATCGTTGTTCTGGTTGATCTGCCGGATCGTGACACCCTTGCGCTCGTTTTCTCGGGCGTCACCAAATTGGGTACGGAAGGCGGCACGGTTGCTGCACTGGTTGACGGTTTTCGTGCACTGATCCTTGTCGTCTCGGCCCAAGAACGACCGATCTCCATCGGTGCTGGAGGTAACGGCGGTCATGCCGGCAGGGCATTCCTCGTAAGGTTCGTAGCCCGGCTTTCCGGCTTTTGCTTCATGGCAGATCGGCCAGGAGAAGCCGGGCTTCGCCATAGCTGATATGAGCCTTTTCATCGGGGGAACGCAGTAGGGGACGCCATGCCAGGAGGGGCTTTGTGAGGCTGCGCACAAGAGAATCTGGCAACCCCATGAGGCATCCTCGGCCCTGGCAGATGCTGGAGAGATGGCAAGAGCCGCGAGACCGGCTGCGGCAAAAAACACTGGTTTCATATCAGGTGTCCCTCTTGATCAATGCTGCTGAAATTGCCGGCTCGGAAAAAGGTCTTTCGAGCGGAAACCTGTGCTGGATGCGTTCGCCTGCAGCGTAGATGACGGCCGAGATCAGTGCGAAGCACGCAAACCAGGAAATGCCGAAGCGATAGAGCAGTGGCTGATTGGGAATGTCCCGAGAAACCGCGGCGAAGGCGAAGAGCCCGACCAGGTAGCTGTCGAAGGACAAGTGACGCTTGTCGTGGAAAGCCAGCGACAGGATGAGAAGGAAGGCCGCTAGTAGCGCGTGGATCCACCAGAGTCTCTGCGCCGGGATTATGAGGGCGATCAAGAGGGAGATGGCAAGCAGCAAGCCAGCCAAGGGATCCGTTGCGAGAGAGGTCGCAATATGTGCGAGGTCTGGCAACTATCGGCCTGCCCTCTTCGGCTTGTTTCGCGCATCAGCAAAAGGAGGAGAGATCTCGCTTTTCCTCTCGGCCAATAGATTGAAGTCGGCGATCGGATGCCGATCTAGCGTCCTGTCGACCGCTTTGCGGCGCCATTCATTCATGTCCAACACGTAGGTTCCCCACATCCCATACCGGGCGGCCATCGCGTTGGTCTGATAGGCGTAATATTGGGAGTTGATGTAAGGGGAATCGAGACGAGCCCAACCGACGCGCAGCATTTCGGCGGCGAGATCCACACCGTTAGTCGTGCATTGTGCGACGGGTATCCCATCGTTCGCGTAAGCCAGACCGACGCAAGTCGTGGGTCTGTTTCCGACAGTCCTTTTCAGCCAGGCCTTGGCGAAGGGACCGCATGGAACGGGGGTTGGAGCCTGTTGCTTGTCCCGGTTGGTCCACTTTGGGTTCAAAGCCCATTGAGGAAGCTCACAGGTGTCGATGCCAGCCAACCTTACTTTATAGCCATTGCCAAGCGTGCCGAACCATAGCGTGCGGCCGTCGAGAACGGTTACCGGGCCTTTGAACGTCGGCAACCGAACAGCAGCAGCAACGGGAGGCGCAGCCTGACCGCGTAGGGCGTGCCAGTTTTGATAGATCGGATCGGCGGCGAACGCCGGCAAGGCCAAAGAGCTTGCGGCGATAGCAAGGATAAGGCGGTTTCTCATGGCTGGGCGCTCCTCGATCGCTGGTTCGCCTCACGACTAAGCAGGATGGAAGGATGCTGAACGTCGGAGAATTGCCAAAGGCCGGCCTTTTTTTGCTGAGCAAGCTGCTCGGCTATGGCGTAGGGGGCATGATAAGGGAGACCATCGGTCTTCAAGGCGGCGAATGCATAGCCGCTTGTCACCATGATCTGCGCGAGGTCGAGCCTTTGACTGCCAACCGTGGCGTAACAAACGACATATGAGATGCCGTTAAGCTTCGCCACGGGGGCACAGATCGGTTTGGTGTCCTTGATGTAGGCAGCCAACATCGCAAGCGATGCCTCGCCGCAATCTTGTCTATTGCCCTGACCATCCGTGTAGGCAGTGCCGCGCAAGCAGGACTGGATGCCATAGAGACGAAACCGTTCTCCGTTCGAGATCCAGGTGTCCCCCGTTTCCAGGGTAATGCCGGGAGCAAGATCGAAGTACCCTTCAGGTGCGGCATTGGCTGCAAAGGGCAGTAGAGTCGCGACGAGTGCAGCAGCAAGCTTCATTGCGCCTTCACCCGAGGATCTGCCCACATGCCGTAGGAACCCTTCTCGCCGATTTCCTGAGCCTCCGTGAGATCAGGACGTTCGAATGAACCATCGGCTTTCTTACTCAGGCGAACCGCTCCCAACGACAGAAGCTGCTCCTCAAGATTATCAACCGTGTCCATTGCTCCAGGATAGTTATAGTAGCCGTAGCAAGTGACATCTTGAACGGGGGCAGTCTGCTCGCTGATGAAGGCCCTGCAGAACAGAACCTTGGGGCTCTGCAACATCGTTTGCAGCTGCTGCGTACCAAACTCCTCGCAAGTCCCGGAATAGTCCTCCGCGCGATTGACCAAATCGCCGTTGCAGGGCTGAACGCCATATAGATGCAACGTTGTCGATTCATCGACGCGAAACTCAGTCGCCGAGATAGCCTTGAAGCCATTGGCAGTGGCGTAACCTTTGCGATCAGCGACTTTGCCGGTCCCGTCGTAATACTCGACGACAAGAACCGTCTTGCCCGGCGCCGCCAGTGACCTGATGTAGTCCTTGTTCACCGCAGGTGCGGCAAGCGCTTGTGTTGCCAATGCGCAACTTAGAAGCGCGGGAATGATGGCCTGTTTCATATTCTAGCCCTAACCATCCGTAGTGCGATTGTTGACCCTGCAAAATAGGGTTTAACACCGATCAGAAAACTTGTAAGAGTGCATCACTTCGGTATCATGTGTGCAGTGACTCTAGTCGGTTTTCGTGGCGATCACAACACCGTTTGACGGGCGGGTGCGATGGATAAAAACACTGTCTATGCAGGGTATCTAGGCCCGCGAACCCTGACTAACGCAGCATTATCCATGCTGCTCGCGGCCAATACTGCTGCGTCACAAGACCTAGCCGCAACAGGGCGTATTTCCAGCAATTACAACGGTTCTGTGACAATCAACGAGGAATCTCTTGTCACGAACTTCGAAGATCGCTGGAGCGGTGTCGAGACATCAGAGAAGGAATTCGTCCTTGGTGCAAACGGTGTTGTCACGAAGGGCGGAGCCGAGGATTTGGGCGCAACGGCGTCGAACGACGCGGGAGCAAAATGGCATCAAATTGATGCGTCTATCAGCGCGTATTTTGATGTCTCGGAGCGCGCCACCGACCGCATTGAGCCTGTCCAGACTCCCACTCGAGATACTACATCTAGTGATACCCCCAAAAATCTAGGGGCACGGACTCCCGTTGAAGAGTGCGGGCCGTCGCCCCTGTCACCTGATGAGATTAAAGCGCTGGTTGTATCCACTGCGCGCCGATACAGCGTCGATGAGGGCTTCGCGGTTGCGATTGCCTGGGCCGAAAGCCGCTTCGATGAGATCCGCAATTCTCAGAAAGGCGCACGCGGACCGATGCAGCTTATCCCCGAAACGGCGGCTCGCTTCGGTGTTCAGGACATTTGCGATCCCGCACAAAACATCGAGGGCGGGATGAAGTACCTGCGCTTCCTGCTCGATGAATTTCAGAACCCGCTTCTGGTCGCAGCCGCTTACAACAGCGGGGAGGGTCGCATCTACGAATATGGCGGCGTTCCGCCATTCCAAGAAACCGTCGGCTATGTCGCAAAGGTCGTGAATTTCCAGCTTGGCCTACCGATGCCAACCGGCAAGCGGAAGGCGAGCGGGATCGTCCGAGACATGGCGGCAAAGAACACCAGCGATGCCGGAGTCATCGCTGTGGAGAAGACCGGCAAGTTCGTCGGCGGCGTGATGCATTTTTAAGGAGAGAACTATGAAGAACGTCATTTCCCGGCATTCCGGGGCATTGAGGGCAGTAGCCGTCATTGGCTTGGTGGCAGCCCTGCAGGTTGCAGGCGCTGATCAAGCGCTTGCACAGGCTAGCGGTGGCGCCGGCGGTGCATTCGCCCCCCTTCAGACAGCCGTACAGATGATCGTTGACTTCATCACCGGCCCCTTCGGACGTCTGATGGCAATCATCGCCGTGATTGGCCTGGGCTTCCTTGCCTTTGCCGGCAGGCTTTCGTGGTTCACGGCCGGAGCTGTCGTCATTGGCATCGGTCTCGTGTTCGGCGCCCCTGCCATCGTTGACCAGATGATTTCGTCGGTAGGCGGCGGCTGATGAGCGATTTTCAGGACGAGAAGCCAGCTTTGACGCCGTTGGTGATCGGCTTGACCCGTTCTCCGACGCTATGGGGCGTGCCCTACATGGCGGTTGTCCTGATCATCGGCGTGACAATCATTGGGTGGCTGGTGACGAACCATCTGGCGGCACTGCTGATCGCGCCAGCCGCCTACCTTGTCCTTTTCTCGCTTTGTGCCTGGGACAGCAAGATTCTCGACGTCCTGCAGGTCACGTCCCGCAAGACGCCAAGGACCCCCAACAAGCGCTTTTGGGGCACCAACTCATACGGACCATAGTAGATGCTGAAAGTCGTCAAGGAAGAGCTTGGGTTTGGGAAGGTCGCCGGCAACGAGCGGCCTATGTCCGTTCACATCCCCTATATGCGGCATGTGTCTGACACGGTCATCGGGCTCGAGAATGGAACCCTAATCAGCGTCATCAAGCTTGATGGACTGTTCTTCCAGACGGAGGACCAGGCCGAATTGAACATGCGTTCTGTTGTGCAGAACACCATGATCCGAGCTCTAGGTTCGAGCCGCTATTCTCTTTGGTCGACTGTAATCCGTCGTGAGGTCGAGACCGAAATCGGCGGTTCGTTCGATTCCTCCTTCTGCGAGATCCTGAACGATCGCTATATGGACCAACTTCGCAAGAAGCGGATGTTCACGAACGAAATCTACCTGACGATCGTGCGTTCGGGCATGAAAGGGGCGCTTGGCCTCGGCGACTCGCTGAAGCGGATCTTTGAACGCTCGAACAAGGAGGCCAGGGCCCAAGCGACCCGTGAAGACGTGACCGACCTCGAAGAGCTGGTTGGGAACATCGTGAAAGAGTTGCACAAGTACGGCGCAAAGCCGCTTAACATCACGTATCGCAAGAAATCGGACGATACCGCGAAAAAGGACATCGATGGAGAAGACGCTAAGGGCGATCCGTATTCGGAGCCCTGCGAGTTCTTCAACACGATCTTGACCTGCGGTGTGCCGCGAAAGATGCGGCTTCCGCGCATGGGAATTCGCAACTACGTCGGCACTTCACGGCTTCACTTTTCAAAGCGGACGATGCAGGCACAAGCGGCGGTGGAAGAAGATAGCCGCTATGCCGCTCTACTCTCAATTAAAGAATATCCTCCATTCACTGGTCCCGGCATGTTTGATGGGTTGCTGCAGGTGAACCACGAGTTCATCCTGACGCAGTCCTTCACCCTTGCAGACAAACCGATCGCACAAGAGCGGATCAGCCGCCTTCAACGCCAAATCAAGGCCTCCGACGAAGCGGGTAGCTCGGTCGAATCCGACATCGACTATGCTTTGAACAGCCTCCTCAATCAGGAGGCTGTATTCGGCTTCCATCATTTTTCGCTTCTGTGCATTTCGCGGGACCTCGAGGGATTAAGCCGTTGCGTGTCGGAACTTGGCGCTTGCCTCACCGACATGAACATCAACTGGCTCCGGGAAGATCTCAATCTTGAGGCGGCTTTCTGGGCGCAGCTGCCTGGAAACCGCTCTTACATCTCCCGCATCGCCATGCTGTCGAGCGCCAACTTCTCCGGCCTTTCCTCGATGCATAATTTTGCGACTGGACAAGCGGATCGCACCCATTGGGGCCTGCCGATCACCATTCTGGAAACGACCTCACAAACCCCCTACTGGTTCAACTTCCACCGTCGCGATATCGGGCACTTCACGGTGACTGGTCCGACAGGATCCGGCAAAACCGTAGGTTTGACCTTCCTACTGGCTCAGGCGATGCGGGTTTCACCCACGCCTCGCGCCGTGTTCTTCGACAAGGACCGGGGGGCTGAGATCTTCGTCAGGGCGATTGGCGGAGCCTACGAGGTTCTGTCTCCAGGAACACCCACGGGCTTTAACCCGCTGCAACTGGAAAACACCGGCGAAAACCGGGAATTTCTGGTCCGTCTGCTCAAGGCCATGCTGCGCGGCGATCGTCGCACCGACTTCACGCAAGAGGACGAGGACACGCTGGAAAAGGCAATCGTCCGGATCATGCAGGAGCCGGCAGCTCAGCGGAACCTCCCAAATCTTGCCGGTCTCTTGATGGGGCGGTCCAAGGCCGATGCCAACGATCTATACTCGCGGCTTCGCCCTTGGATCGAAGGCGAAAAAGCCTGGCTGTTCAACGCGCCCCATGACGTCCTGTCCTTCTCGGGTCACAGCGTCTTTGGCTTTGATATGACCAACATCCTCGGAAACGAGGAGCTAAGAACCCCTGCGCTGATGTATCTTTACCATCGGCTGGATGAGCTGCTGGACGGTAACCCCGTCATGTTCTTCATGGATGAAGGCTGGCAGCTGTTGATGGATGACACTTTCAGCGCCTTCATCGTCGACAAGATGAAGACGATCCGAAAGCTTAACGGCATCGTGGGCTTTGGTACGCAGTCGGCTGCTGACATTACCAAATCCAAAGCGTCGCACACGCTCATTGAGCAATCGGCGACCAACATCCACTTCCCGAACCCACGGGCTGACGAAGAGAGCTACATCAAGCGCTTCGGCCTGACGGTGAAGGAGTTCAAGTTCATCAAGAACACGCCTCCTGAAAAGAGAACCTTCCTGATTAAGCATGGCAACGACTCTGTCATTGCGCGTCTCGATCTGTCGACAATGCCGGATCTCGTGAAGGTGCTTTCAGGACGCAAGGAGACGATCGAGGAGTGCGCGGCACTTCGCGAGCAGTACGGAGACGAACCCGAAAACTGGTTGGCGAAATTCTGCGGATGGGAGAAGGCCGAATGAGGAACAGTCGGACTCCGCTGCTGCTGGTTGCAGCCTTGGCTTGGGGAACAGCGCCCCCCGCCTCCTCGCAGGTTCCTGTTACGGATGGCGCCCTCACTTCAACCGATGCAGTGCGCAATGAAACGACGAAGCAGATCGAAGAAACAGACAGTCGCCGGCACTCCGTGAGCAAGAGCGTCACCTGCTCGATGTACCGGCCGGGGCGCGGAGGTGACGCCCCCTCGGCAGCACAAGCCAATCCGGAGATTGTCGGGCTCGTGAAGCGAGTGGCGCGTGAGGAAGGGGTAGACGAAACCCTCTTCATGTCTCTCGTCTACCAAGAGAGCCGGTTCAATCCCTGCGCAAAGTCGCCTGTCGGCGCCATGGGCTTGTCGCAGCTGATGCCGGGCACAGCCAAGGATCTTGGCGTGAACCCTCACGATATCGAGGATAACCTCCGCGGCGGCGCACGCTACCTGAAGCAGCAGCTCCGTACCTTCAACGGCAACACCAACCTCGCCCTAGCGGCATACAACGCGGGGCCAGGCAACGTTCGAAAGTATGGCGGCATCCCTCCGTTCAAGGAAACGCAGGGGTATGTAGCCGCGATCAAAGGCAAGTGGATGCCTCAGTTCGGAGGCTCCGATGTGTCGAACATCCCCGAAAACTTCGGCGGAGGCACGTCGGGCTTTTCAGGTGCGCGCGACGCAACGATCAACTCAATGGCAACCAGCCAGTCGATTTCCGAAAACAGCGGGAACGTCGCGTCATGGCTTCAGCAACTCGGCCAGATGGAAAGCGGCACGATCCAAGACAGCTGGGACCACAATTCCGGCGCACGCAATACGAACCTCGAGATGATGAACCAGGTCATCCGCCTCGGAACAACGTTTGCCGAGCTTATGAATTCTCAAAATGCACTCGATCTGGGCGGGCTCTCGGGGTCTTCGCGGTCCAGCGACTACAAGCGAGACGAGAAGGAAGACGATCGCGAGGTAGCTGACCTCTGCGACAAGGAACTGCAGCTTGAGTGGAATCCGGAGGAACAGGCCTGCGTTCGAAAACTCGAACCAGAGGCTGACATGAAGCTGATGTTGAGCGCCGAATGACAAGGAGAACGGCCATGAAAAGAGCATTTCTGACTGCGTTTTCGCTAGCGATGGCGTCTACTGCGCATGCACAGGTTCCCGTGATCGACAGCGCCAACCTGAAGATTGCAACGGAAACCTCTCAGACGACCGATCAGATCCTGGATACGAACAAGGAGGTTCTGAAGACGGTAGAAGAGACGCTTAAAGCCGTCACGGGGGATCGCGGGAGCGTTTCAAATCCCATGCAGAACCTCGCCGTTGGTCAAGGGTTCAGCGTTTCTCAGATGCCGTCACTCGACAGCCTCATGCAGGGCGGAGTCCCGAACTTCGGCAGCATGGGCGGTGACATCGGCCAGATTGCCACCACCTTCATCAACGGTCTTCAGCTAGTAAAAAACTTGTCTGGCAAGGCGGACAGCACGTTCTCCGGCGACAAGTCCTACGAAGAGATGATGAAGACCGTCCTTGGAGTTGCTGCCCTAGTCACCGGCTCGCAACAGGCTGTTCAGTCGCGAACACAGGCATTCCAGCAGGCGGGTCAGCAGATCGGCCAGGCTCAAGACATCAAAGGGTCCATCGATCAGAACACGCAGCTGCAGGTTCAAACCGGCCTGACGATCAACGAAATGATTGGCGTGATGAATGGGGCGGTCGGCTCCCTGCAGGCTCAAAACCAGCGCCGCCTTGTCGACATCTCCAATACCAAGAAGGCGCTGACCTACGGTGACTAAGACATTTCGAGTGAAAGGCTTTGTGCTCCTCTCCATTCTGGTTGCTGCCGGCGTAACTGGCTGCGCCGGTGCTCCGAAAGAGAAGACTGCACCATGCAAGAGGCCGGCAAACCTCACATCCTACGCCGAGGATCCGCGACAGGAATGTGGCCCAATGACCAGCGTGAATGGCAACCCATCGGAAGCGCTGGCGGCGATCGACGCTTTCGCTGCAAGCGGAGAGCAGTGACCCCATGAACTTTCTAGGCGGCCTGCTTGAGGCTCTTGAAGATGCAGGGCGGAATTTCTCGGAGCGGGCTTATGAGGTCGTTGGCGACGAGATCATGCCCTTGCTGACGATCATGCTTATTGCCTACGTCGCCTATTACGGACTTCAACTCGTCATGGGGACCGCGCGAGTGAGCGTCGGCGAGATCGTCGGCCGGGTCGTGCGGATGATACTTATCGTCGCCTTTATTGATCAGTGGGGCAACTTCCAACTCTTCTTTTACGACTGGCTGAACAACACGCCTGAAGACGTGGGGCGGGCGCTCTTGACGGCTAGCAGTACCGGGATAACTGAGCCGACAGACGGCCTCTCCATGATTTGGGAGACGGCAAATGAGGCAGCAGCAGCATTCGCGGAGCAGTCGGGCTACTTCGCCATTCTCCCGGGCCTTGTAGGGTTCCTGATCATGCTGGCGGTTGGGCTGTTCATTGCAGTTGCGCTTGCCATCCTAGTGCTTGCGAAGGTGATGATGTGGGTGCTGCTTGGCACTGCACCGATCTTTATCGCCTGCCTATTGTTTGATTCCACACGCCAGTACGGAATGGCTTGGTTCCAGCAGGTTTTGACGTACGCAATCATTCCGCTCTTCGTTTACGTCGTCGCCGCCTTTCTCATCACGACCATGGACGCTGAACTGCAGAAGGTCGCAGCGGCAGCATCCGCGAACGAGATCCAGTTAGACGATATCTCGGCTTTCGTCCTGATCTGTGCGGCTGGCGCTTTTGTCCTCTTCAACATTCAAACTCTTGCCCAAGGAATTACCGGGGGCGTGGCAACGGGCGTTGGGCAGATCGCTCGATCGGTTGGCTACGCGACCGGTGTTGCACTGCCGGCACGAGCTTTGACCGCGACACGTTCTGTAGCCGGCAGGGCTGGAGAATTAGGAATGGCCGCACGCGCCAGAACCCATGCCGGCATGAGGGAAAACATCCAAAACGCCGGTGCAGCAGAAGCGATGCAAAACAGAATTACCAACAACAGTCTGCCCAACTAGGCAACTGGTGGCGGGAATTAAGGGCTAGGATAGATGGCAGAGAATAACGATGCTCTCCGGAGCTATTTTCAGGATGGGGACCGTTGGGAACAAGAGATCGTAAAAAAGGCCAAACGGTCCAAGGCGTTCGCTTGGCTGATTACGCTGATCTTCGGCGGCATCACGATCCTGTCGCTCTCCGCATTGGTGATGCTCGTGCCCCTCAAGAGCTTCGAGCCGTACATTGTCGAGGTCGACAAGAACACTGGCTATATTGAGGTCAAGACAGGGCTGACCCGAACATCGAACATCACCGAACAGCAGGCGGTCACTCAGGCGAATGCCGTCCGTTACATTCGATCCCGCGAGGGCTATGATCCTTTTGCCATTGAGCAGAACTTTGGAATTGCAGCTTTGCTCTCCACCGGGGACGCAGCGCGCGACCTCCAGGCCCAATGGAGTGCCGCGAACCCTGACAATCCAGCTCGCCGGCTCGGCAAAAATAAGTCGATCACCGTCGAAATAAAGTCTGTCACCTTCCCGAACACGACAACGGCGCTCGTCCGGTTCTCGACGCATGAGCGCTCTGATGCAGACGTCATCACGCGTCATTTCATCTCTATCGTTCGCTATCGCTACACCGATACGCCTGAGCGCAACGAATGGCGCTTCGAAAACCCGTTGGGCTTCCAAGTTTATGACTACCGCCGTGATCAGGAAACGGTGACCTCGGGAGGCCAGCAGTGAAATATGGCTTCCTACTAGCGGCGTCGATCGCCGCTCTCACGATGACTCACGCCTATGCGGCGCAACAGCCCCGCCCTGGCAGTCTGGATGCGCGTGTGACCAGTGTCGTCTATCAGCCGAACAACGTCGTGAAGGTGTCTGCAACCTACGGCATCTCAACGATGATCATCTTCGACGAAGATGAGAAGTTTGAGACGATCTCGCTTGGCGACACCGACAGTTGGCAGGTTGCCCCGTCCGAAAAGGGCAACATCCTTTTCGTCAAGCCGATAGCCAAGGACGTTTCCACAAACATGAACGTGGTGACCTCAAAGAGGATCTACTTCCTTGAGCTGAACGACTATGCACCGGAAGCAGGGAAAAAGGTCTTCGGCATTCGCTTCGTTTATCCCGAGAAGAACCTGAACGAGTCTCTGCGGAAGGAGGCTGAGTTTCGGGCAGCTAACCCGAACATTTCGAGCATCGACAAAGCGAACGTCAATATTGACTACTCTTTCTCGGGTGACGCGGCGCTGAAGCCGACAATGGTCTTCGATGACGGAAAGAAGACCTTTTTCAAGTTCGGCCGAGGGACCGTGCCGGCCATTTTTGCCGTTCAATCCGACTTCTCCGAGACCCTGCGAAACTTCCGCAAGGAAGGCGAATACATCGTCGTTGACGGCGTGGCCACGCAATACACGCTCCGGGACGGAAACCAGTGGACGTGCATTTTCAACCTCCGCAAGCCGGACTTTGCAGCACCTGATCCTGACATCATGGCTCCGAAGCCGGATCCTGATGCCAGCAAACGCAGGAGGAGCGGCAACTAATGAAGCGCAGCCCTGAACTCGACGCAATGGCGGCGGCCGACGAGGCCGAAATCAGCAATCGAAACGTGAAGCGCAATCAAACGGTCGGCATGGCCGCCCTTTTGCTGGCTGGCGTCTTCGCCGCGTACCTGGTGCTCGCCACGTCCGGAGAAAGCCCGCCTGAAAGCCCGCAAAGTGAGGAGGAGTTCCGTACCACGACCTTCCGGCCGCCCGGTTTCGTGCGCGATGGAGAACCCACTCCCCCACCACCCGAACAGCCTGTCTTGGAACTTCCACCTCCGCCACCTCCGCCGCCAGCTCCGCCGGTGGACGTCACTGAATTCAACGTGCCTCCCCCGCCCGAAGTAGCTCAACCGGCGAGCGCCCCCCCGCCCGCCGAAGAGGTATTTCCGGAGCGATTTCGGTCAAAGCTAGTCACGCTTGACCAGAACCTGGGAGGATCCGCGAATGATTCGCTCGATGGCTCGAACAGCGGCACGCCTTTGACCGTCGCTGGCGAGGATCGCAACAGCCAGTACCTGTCCTCAGCGAGTGCGATCGGTGACCGTTCCGCCAAAGCCCGGCAGATTGAGCGCATCGACGCCATGATCCCAGAGGGCACGCTGATCCCCGGCATCTTGGAAACGGCGATCGTCAGCGACCTTCCGGGCCAGGTCCGGGCCATCACATCCAAGGATGTCTACTCCTTCGATGGGCGGCGTGTCCTGATCCCAACAGGAACACGCCTGATCGGGGAATATCAGTCCGAAGTTACGCGGGGGCAGAAGCGGGTCTTTGTTGTGTGGACGAGGCTGATCCGGGATGACGGCGTGTCGGTGCGCTTGAACTCCATCGGCACGGACAGCCTCGGGCGATCAGGCCTGACGGGTCATGTCGACAACAAGTTCCGTGAGCGCTTTGGCGCATCAATCTTGCTGTCGATCGTCGGAGGCGGTGCAAGCTATCTAGCCGGATACGGTAGCGACTCCAGCTCCGGAAACGATGACACTGAGCGAGCTGCTGAATTGGCGCGAGAAACGATCGCGCAGAACTTCAGCGACATGGCGAACACGGTCCTTGCCGAAAACTTGAGGATCCCGCCAACGATCAGCGTACCGCAAGGCGAGCGGATCTTTGTCTATGTTCGCCAGGACCTCGATTTCAGCGCCATGTACGACGATCCTGTCACGGAAGCGATGAGGGAGATCAAACGTGAACGTTATGGTAGGTAACACGACCGCTCATGATCCTCATTATTTCCTGAACCGGTCTCTGGAGCCCATCAGGCAATTTCTCGATGACCCGAAGGTGGTTGAGATTGCAGTGAATCGGCCAGGCCAAGTCTATGTTGAGCGCTTCGGTGCTGATCACATGGAGCATCATGAAATCGATGCTCTGACGGCACGCGAGATCGAGAACATTGGCGAGCGGGTTGCCGCAGCGACAAAGCAGTTCCTCAACGCCGCTAATCCGATCCTTAGCGCAGCACTGCCGACCGGCGAACGTATCCAGGTCGTCTTGCCGCCCGCGGCACCTGACGGTGGGTCGATCACGATCCGTAAGCAGGTTGTGCAGAATTTCTCTCTGCAGGACTACCGTGACAACGGCTCTCTCGACAAAGTCTCGGTTGCTGTCGGGGGCCTAAGCGACGTGGATCGGGAGCTGATCGCCTATCTACGCGCGGAGAAGATCTACGACTTCATCCATACGGCGATCACGAAGCGGGTTTCGATCCTGATCAGTGGCGGCACGTCGTCGGGCAAAACCACGTTTCTGAACGCGTGCCTGAACTCTGTAGAACTGAATGAGCGGATCCTGACGCTTGAAGACACTCGTGAGCTATTCCCACCACAGAAGAACGCGGTCCACCTGATCGCCTCCAAGGGTGGGCAAGGCACTGCAAACGTGACGATTCAAAACCTTCTTGAATCGGCGCTTCGAATGCGGCCGGATCGCCTCTTTGTTGGCGAGATTCGTGGAGCTGAGGCCTTTTCATTCCTTCGCGCCATCAACACAGGCCACCCGGGCAGCATGTCGACAGTACACGCCGATACGCCGCTCGGCGCCTATGAACAGCTCGCCATGATGATGCAGCAGTCCGGCATGTCCGCCGGCTACTCCAAGCAGGATCTGATGTCCTACATCCAAATGGTCATTCCGATCGTGATCCAGCTCAGGCGGGAAGGCGGCAAGCGCGGGGTTTCCGAAATCTACTTCGCACGGGATGCATCATGAGTAAGGGGCTACAGGCCTTCTATCTGTTTTTCTGCCTGTTGATCGCATTTGCAGTCTGGATGCTGGCATACGGGGCGGGGCTTCAGGTCTTCTACGGTGACGGTAGGATCCTCGAGGCGACAATCACGTCAAACCCATTCGCGCCAATTCAGCAGTTCTGGGCCTATAGCTCCTCCCCTTCCCTTCAAAAAGTCGCGCTCGGCTCCGTAGTGCCCGCGCTGCTCGTATCAGGCCTCATTGCTTACCTTGGGCTCAAACCTCCCAGCAATCCATTGGGGGATGCGGCCTTTCAGGATCTTGCAACACTTCGGCGCGGGAAGTGGTTTGGCAAGAAGGGTCACATATTCGGCCGCATCGGGAGCAACGTCCTCCGCGCGTATGACGATCGCCACCACCTCATTATTGGCCCGACCCGATCCGGTAAGGGCGCGGGCTACGTCATCCCCAACGCTCTCATGCACGAAGGCTCTATGATCGTCACGGATCTGAAGGGCGAGGTCTACAAGGCAACCGCCGGCTATCGGAAGCGCAACGGGAGCCAGGTCTTCTTGTTCGCGCCGGGTTCCGAGACGACCAACAGCTATAATCCCTTGGATTTCGTTCGTCCGGAGCGAGGCAATCGCACGACTGACATTCAAAATATCGCCAGCATTCTTGTACCGGAAAACACCGAATCCGAGAATTCAGTTTGGCAGGCCACAGCTCAACAGGTTCTGGCCGGCGCCATCAGCTATGTTCTCGAAAGCCCCTTCTACAAAGGGCGCAGGAACCTCGGCGAGATCAACTCCTTCTTCAACAGCGGGACCGATCTGCAGGCCTTGATGAAGTACATCAAGGAGAAGGAGCCATACCTGTCGAAGTTCACGATGGAGAGCTTCAATTCCTACCTGTCTCTCTCGGATCGGGCCGCGGCCTCGGCACTGCTTGATATCCAGAAGGCGATGAGGCCGTTCAAGAACGAACGCGTTGTGGCTGCAACGAACATGACCGACATGGACCTTCGATCCATGAAGCGTCGTCCCATCACAATCTACCTTGCCCCAAACATCACCGACATCACGCTTCTTAGGCCGCTGCTGACGCTGTTCGTTCAACAGGTGATGGACATACTTACCCTTGAGCATGATCCCAACTCCGTGCCGGTCTATTTCTTGCTGGATGAGTTTCGCCAGCTGAAGCGCATGGACGAGATCATGACGAAGCTGCCCTATGTGGCCGGCTATAAGATCAAGCTCGCCTTCATCATCCAGGACCTGAAGAACCTGGATGAGATCTATGGTGAGACGTCCCGACATTCGCTCCTTGGCAACTGCGGCTATCAGCTCATCCTTGGTGCCAATGACCAGGCCACGGCAGAGTATGCTTCCCGCGCGCTTGGCAAGAGAACCATCCGATATCAGTCTGAATCGCGCACTATCGAGCTTATGGGCCTCCCGCGCCGAACAAAGGTCGAGCAAATTCGCGATCGGGACCTGATGATGCCGCAGGAAGTGCGCCAGATGCCCGAGAACAAGATGATCTTGCTGGTGGAGGGTCAGCGGCCAATCTTTGGAGACAAGCTGCGCTTCTTTAAGACGCAGCCCTTCAAACAGGCGGAGGCCTATTCTCAGACGCATATACCGACCGTTCCAACTGTCGATTATCTGCCACCTAAACCTGTTCCAGCGACCACGCCAGCCTATGCCAATGCAGGCCAGGAACAGGCTGAACAAGCGGAAGCGATAAAGCCTGTGACTGAGGCGAAAGCGGAGGAGCCGCGGGCGCCTGTCCAGGGGGAGGCTCCAAAAGAGCCAGCGCCCTCCACCTCGCCCGCTCGTGTTGTGAATCCATCCGCCTTGGCCAACAAGAAGGTCAGCGCCGGGGGTACTCCGGAACCTGCAAAGGCAGCTGTGCCCGCTCCCGAAAAGCACACAACACCTGTCTCAGAGAACGACATCGAAAAAGCGCACAATGATCGGGTTAGTCGCCTTAAGGAGGTCGTCGAACGGGAAGCCGAAGGCAAATCACCGCGCAAAAGGAAGAGCTTGGAAGAGCTATTCGCAGCGACCGTTCCTGATCCAATCATGGAATAGGCCGGCCGCTAATTCAGGTTCAGAAGGGCCAGAAACTCGATGCGTACTGACCCGCCTCTGTTAGCCAAGCTACAGAAGCATGATACCAGCCGATCACGGTCCCGTAGACCTTGATTAGGATCGCGAGGATCCCAACGGAGACCATGCCCCACACCATCATTTTGCCGACGATGTCGGCAGACTTGGGGTCGTTTACTTCCACCAGGTAGGTGTTCTGATTACCGTCCTGCATGACACTTTAGCGATCACGGTCGTCCCGATTACGCTCCCTCTGTTCAACCTGTTCACGCTCCAACTCCTCGAGACGAGGAATGTGCTGTTGCGCGGGATCAGTCCGAGTGATCTCGCCGCCTCGCTGGGCCGCTTCCCTGTCTCTGTTTACACGATCTTGCTGCCTCTGAGTAGCGTCCACCGTCTCAGCGAGCTGGTGAGCCTCACGCTCCGCTTGCCCGATTGGACGTTCCTCTTCCAGATCCACCCTGAGATCGCGTTGGCGATCGTCGGCAGTATCCGCAGTTATCGGCTGCTTGTTTGACTTGTTTTCGTCCCCACGCTCTTCATTGCGTTCAATAGTCTCGATCTCCGCGCGAAGTTCCGGATCCTCGTTGGCAACATCCCGGAGATAGCCGTTTCCGGTAGCGGCGAGTTGAGTTGCATGATGAAGCGAGGCCTCAAGGCCCTTCTCATACTGCTCTCGGTTTTCGTCTCCGAGCTCGCCGGCTTCGATATGGGCGAGGCCGGAGCGATAGTGCTCCACATTTGCCATCGCATCGTTACCGGCCTCAACGACAGCCTCTCCATGCTTGGCAACAGCTGCCTCCCTCTGGAGGTTAGCATTCGTCTGCTCTTGCACCTCGGATGCCGTTCTTTCCGGCGCGGCACCTCTTTCTCTGGAGACGTCGCCAGCAGCGTTTCGTCCATCCTGCTCATCAAGCCCACGCTCCTTCATTTCGAGCATCTGCCTGCGCAGATCGACGATCTCGCGAGCGAGGGAGGACACTTCTTCGAAGCCTGACCGGTCCTCTGGACCAGCGCTGCGCTGAAGGTTGAACAGAGCCGTTTCAACCGTCTTTTCGTACGCTTCGAACTCCGGGCGTGTCTGTTCGCGCATGTCCTTTGCCTCCGACAACATGTCTCTGATTGCTAACATATTGGAGCGGTAATCACCGCCAAAATCCGCATGAATGACCGAACCAGCAGGCGATTGATCCACTTGGACAAGGCCGTTTTCCAGATAGGAGCGATGCTGAGCGGCGTAGGCCGCAACCACTGTGTCGCCGGCGTTGACTGCAATCTTCTGCCAAGTCTGCTGCGCTTTTAGGATGTACTGGCGGCTCCTCTGGCTCGTCGCCACCACGCGTCGACCAGCTCGCTTTGCGTCATATCGCGCCTGTGCCGGATCGCTGGTGCCTACATGCTCGGTTCGACCGTCATGCCTGACGGCGCGAACCTGATTTCGCGTGAAGGCTGGCGGCGTAGCGAACTCGCGCCGATCGGTCATTTCCATATTAATGCCGTGGTCACGCGCCTTCTCGGCCATAACCTCACGCCATTGCCGGAAGGTGGCCGGAGTCGTCTCGATCCGGTCGCCCGATTCCGAACGCATGGTAACGATGGCATGGGCATGAACATGCGGCCGCTTGCCCCCCTCCCCTGCTTCTTTCGGATCGTTCTCCGGATCGTGCATAGCGAATACGTACCGATGGCCCGCAAACTGCCCAGCCAGGAAGTCGCGAACAGCTCCTTCGAACGCGACAGCATCCGTGCCGGCACGCGCCGACATGATCACGTGCATCACGTCACGGCTCTTGCGGCTGTGCAGCTCATCCCGCCATTCCTTTTGCACCAGGTCGCCCGCAGCCTTGTCATCGGCAATCGAACGTCCCTGATCGTCTCGAACGTCGTTCCGCTGCGCGATCAGGTCTCGCAACTTGGCAGCGCCATATTCCACGCCGTTGCCATAGCCTGTGAACGAGAAAGCCGCAGGGGCCTCTTTCGCAACGGCGCTGGCGTTGAAACGCTCCTGAACGATGGCGGCCGCCTTCGCGTCAGCCGTCAGCCGCTCGCCCTGCCCGCTGCGCAGCACGACATAGCCCTCGACCTTCAGCGATCCATTGTTTCGGGTTTCGACAGAGTAAGCGTAGCGTCGATCACCAAAGCCACTGCTGAGAATGTCCCGCACCTTCTCATGCGGGTTCGAGCGGCCGGAAACGCTCACCTCGACGCTAAACGCGCCGATATCGCGGCTCTCGGTCCTGTTTTGGAAAAGGTGATCCCAATCGCCACGGAGACGCGCCAGTTCCTCACGGCCACGCAACGTCTCGCCGTTCTCGTTCTCAACTTTCAGCTCCCCCCCTCTGGAAACATAGTTGAGCATCGAGCCGACGCGGGCGCCACCACCGTAGGAAGCCAGTTTGACCACGGCGGGCTGGCTCCCTTTGGCAACGCTCGCAAGACGAACGTCCATTGATCGCATAGCCCCCGAACCGGCAGCCATCGTCCTCGAAGGCGATGACACGTTGAATGCCGAAGTCCTCACCCCTCCCCTAGATCCCGACCCGCCTTTAGACATCCCAACCTGGTGCTGCAGATTCTTCAGTCTCTTCTCAAGCTCTTCCTCGACAGCGCTCCCACGGCCGCCGAGCGTCATTTCGTGCAATAGCGCCGCGCGCCTTTGCTCCCATTCGCTTGTGAAAGTGCCGAAAAAGAACTCCACGGCCTACACCTCGCCTCGGCGCTCATGCCCGGCACGGCGCGAAAGTGTCCGCAGCTCACTCATTACGGCCGCCTGAATCCGCTGGACGTTGCCAAGGTTGATGTCCAGCTCTGAGGGATGGACACCCTTTCCTGCATTCAGGGAGCGGGCGACCTGATTCAAATTGATGCCGATCATCCGCATGTCTTCGAGCAATGCGGCCATGATCAACCTGTCTTCCGCAGTCAGAATAGGTCGAACCCCAGCACCCTCGAGGAGCAGAGAACGGAAAAGAGCAGACACACTCATACCGGCCGACTTGGCCGCTTCTTCGATAGCCGAATGCTCTGCATCGCTGACGCGGACGTTGATGAGACGCCCCTTGCGTTGCTTGGCTGTCGGCACTTCGATCGTGTCTTCACTCGTCAATCAACTAAGCCTTCCCGGAGCCTTGCGACCGTCATCGTGGGCTTGTCCCACGATCGTGATCCAAAATGTAAAACATTTTTGCGTATCCTGCCACTCTTAACCCCAAGCACCATCTCATAATTTCAACCAAATTCCACCTCTCGACTGGCTCCACTTCGCTTCGCACTCTTTCCGTTGGAACGCTCACCAGGGTTCACCGCCAAAACCGCTTCTGAAGGCCTTTGTTTGTCCCTCGTACTCGAGGTGACAAGGGACGCTTCACTCTTCGCCCTTGCGCCTTCCGTGCGAGCGCCAAGTGAGGCCTCACGCGGCTCCGGGGTTCACCACTCGACCCAGACACTTGTAAAAACCACACGACTAACTCGTGTGGTTTTATAGATGTTCCAAGGCGAGCGTTTACACGCATGTTTTGATCTTAACGTGCGTGTGTTCACATGTTAGGTTTGCTTCGATGTGAAGATTTTAACGACGATACTGATGTGCCGATTAAACCCACGTCGGATCGCTAGGGGGGCGGGGGAACCGTTAGTCTGAGAGGATCGCGCAATGACAATCTGCATATCGCTGGTAAGCGGCAAGGGTGGAGCGGGCAAGACAACCGCCGTAATCCTGGTCGCTGGAGAATATGCGCTTCATGGTAAGCAAGTGCTCTTGGTCGATGCCGATGGCCGGCAGAACCTGAATGAGTGGTGGTCGCGTTCCGAGGCTAAAGACAACAGGCCAGACGGCATTGAGCTTCGCACGGCGGTAACCAACGCATCACTTCAGCATATTTTGGAGAACGAAACCGCCGGGTTTGACGTCGTGTTGATCGACTCGCCAGGTCAAGACACCGTGCTACGGGACACGATCATCGGCGGCTCGCAGATCGTTATGACGCCGATCCAGCCAAACCAAGACGAGATCCTTGCTGCTGGCCAGGCAGCAATGGACGTGGCTGACACCTGCGATCGTACCGGGCGAAACATTCCACATCTCAACTTCAGAACCCGGATTACTCTCCCGGGACGTTCACTGGAAGCCTACCGCCTGATCCGCCCCTTCATCGCAAACTTGCAGGAACAGGGATATGATTCATACCTCCTGGACACTGAGCTTTATGAGCGAAACCCATACCGCGACATCAGACTTGGATATGGGACGCTGCAAATGCTGGAGCTGAGCGACTCAGTCAAAAAGGCCCGGAGCGAGGTCATGACCTTGATGCAAGAAATTGAACGTTTCCTGCCGAACGAGCAGAAGAGGTCGTAAGATGGCTAAAGGGACTTCCAGCATATCTGATTTTCCCGTTGCACCGCGACGGTCCCGGGGGAATGGACCCAATCCAATGTCGCAGCCGGCTATAGACAACGAAGCAGAAATCGCGGTCGCCAGCCATCAACCTGACGAGGTCGCTGTCGAAGAAGCTCCCGCTCAGGTACCAGCCGTTCAGGTGCCCCCAAGATCAAGTTTGATTTTGCCCTCACCGGAGGCTCGCCGGGAGAGAGCGACGAACAAGTCGTTGGAGCGTGAGGCGTCCAGAATACGACTGCAGGAGCTCAAGCAGAACAAGGCGCGCGAGAGCAAGCACTTCGTCAATTGCCCTCTTGATTACGACACCAAGAAACGCTTGGAGCGCGCTGCCTCTGAAAACGACTTAAAAATGACGGTAATCGTCAAGGCCGCAATCGACCAGTTCCTGAAGGATAATGGTTATTGATCCTCGACCTTCGATTTCTGGCCGGGGTGGCCGTGGGCACCACCCTTGGCTTCTTGATCAACCCTGAAGCAGCGGAGAAGGCAGGGATCGACATTCAGTCCATAAAGAGGACTATGCCTGTTATTGGTTCTTCTCCAGCCGAGCCGGTCAAACAAGCTGATTGGCCAACCAACGAACACGCGAAACGGGAGCTGTTCCGGTTTGCGATGTGGGACTTTGAGACATTTGGCCCGAAGTCTGAGATTTTGATCACAAGGTGCATCAGCATCGACCAGCTTTCATTGGCATGCGAAATGCGCGTGAAGCTGAGCTGGATCTCCGAAGAAAGAACGGTCGAAGGCGTTTTTCAATCCAGCGCCCACAGCTGGAACCTGATCGCTGCGAAAGCCGTGAACAGGAATGCTCCCACTGGATCTTGAGGTGATGGACAACGCGCCCTGAGTTGCGGATTTTATATCGAGGAGATCAGCATCCTGGCATTCATTCCCCCCACTTTTGTTAGGGCTTTGTAACTGGCGCGCAGGATGACAGTGCCTTAATGGCACGTTATGGTGCGTGATATCTGCCACAGGCGGATTTGGGGACTGAGGGAATACCGACTGTGCGGAATCTATCCGACTATATCAAATCAAGGGAACTGGTTGAGACTACAGATCCAGATTTCCAGAGACCCTTGTACCGCAAGGAGGGATTCGACGGCATAGTCAGCTTCGGCGAGATCGACGCAAAACTTTCCGCATTCCTACTCGACGAACGCGCGAAAACTGGTCTGACCCAGAGTGATTTCGCGACCCTGGCTGGTCTCGCTCGAGTGGTCTACAGCCGCTACGAACTGAACATTTCGCGACTGACCGTCTCTCGAATGATTCACCTTTCCGAGCTCCTTGGGTTCCTGCCGATGCAGATGATTCATGCCGCAGCACCTCATCTCTACGGTAAAAATCCTGAAGAGGCCGATGATCGCGTTGAACTCTTCAGACTCATTCATGACCTCCCGCATGACACCATACGCAGTTTGATCGGTATAGTTGGCCAACTGACGCCTAAGGATGTTCTTGAAGCTCGGCAAAAAGCGGAAGCGGAGGCCGAAGCAAAAGCTGAGGCCGAACGCCAACGACTGACTAGAAAAGCGGCGAGAGTCAGCCGGAAAGGCCGTCCCCCTGGCCGGCCACCAGGTCGAAAATCATCCAAGGTCGATACCCCGACAGACGATTGAAGAACGGAAAGGGCCGTCAAGTGATGGCCATTTAGGAACGCGTCGTCCCTCACCCCGTTTTCCGATCGCTGTTCGCATTTGCACGCATCAGCGACATCAGCATCGGTCCCAGTCCGAACTCCCCTACCCTCGCCCGGCGCGTGAGATCGCGGAGATATCCACCTGCCGAATTGATATGCCCTGCCCTCTCCAAGATTGCAGCCATGGCAACCGCCGCGTTCTCCGGCCCCATCACCTCGCAAGCCTCCTGGTAAGCCGACGGGCTAACACCAAGCATTGATCGTACCACCACCGCGGCGCCCATCAGCTCGCGCCAATGGGAGATCGTGCCGCCGGGCCCGTAGTCCGAAATCTGCGGGCAGGCTTTCAGGACCATCGACAGCGGGAACGCCTTCATCTGTTCCGGCTTTGCAAACGGCCGAGCAACCGCTTTGGGTGCTACTTCCAGCACGACGGCTCC
>JAESGN010000229.1_pt1 | contig 93408 bp, 83 predicted proteins | sample 9269731 | NCBI WGS metagenome assembly JAESGN01 (sample SAMN15720683, study PRJNA650826) | algae metagenome | isolation source: Mojavia pulchra JT2-VF2 and co-occurring heterotrophs from desert soil | place: USA: Cadiz Valley, Joshua Tree National Park, CA | collected 1998-06-08
ATCAGCCTTTTACCTTTAATTGTTTGCTTGGCAATAGCTGGGACGGGGCTAGGTGTTTCTATGACTGGGTTGCAAACATCGGCTATTGAAGCATTACCACCACAAGAAGCTGGGGTTGCCTCTGGAGTATTTTCAACAAGTCGTTACTTGGGTAGTATTGTTGGATCGAGTTTACTTGCTAGTTTACTTAAGTCAGCCTCAGGTGAAGATAGTAGATTTGGGGCGGTATTTTTATTAGTAGCGATCGCCTGTGCCAGTTGCGTAAGTCCTGTATTTAATTCAGCAACTGAAACGCCCAAGTATTCTTATGTACTTGGTTTGATTTGAATTGTCGCGGGGTAAGGCGCAGCGCTGCCCGCTATTTGTGCCAGTTGCGTAAGTCCTGTCTGGATTAAATCAGAGTTTCAGAATTTGGCTTCGATTATTGTTTTCCGAGAGTGACAGAAGAGGGATAACTTTAAACACTAATAAACCAAGAAAATCTATTGGTAGTGTAGTGTTCCCATTTGAAAAAAAGTCAGCATGAACATTAAAGAGACAATTATTCAATCAATAACTGTAATTGTTAATTGCTCAACTACTACACAGTTGATTGACTAAAGACAACAACTAGTGAGCAAGAAAACTAGTGTTAGTTAATATATTTAGATAATGGCAGAACTCTGTCCTGCTCAAAAATTGTTAATTGAGAGGTGGATAAATGAAATCTCCACCCCCTAAGCGTAAAAAATCTACCTCTGCTCAATCTACTGGCGACATCTCATCAGCTAATTCTAACAAGGAGACTTTTGATCCAGAACATCCTTCTACTGCAACGATCACTGTCACTGCTGTTGAAGTCCCAGAACTAACCGAAGATGAACAGCGCGATCGCCTGTTTTTGGAACGGAAGGTCGAACGGGCGTTTTTTGAAGCGGGAAAGGCTTTGGCAGAATTACGCGATTGCCTCCGGCACTGGCGAAGCCAATCGCAGACTGTACCGCTCAACTCACAAAACCTTTGAGGAATACTGTCGTGACAGGTTTGGTTACACGCGAATAGCAGCCTCTTATAAAATTGCCGCAGCCACAGTCATGGACAATTTGTTAACCAATGGTTTACAAAATTTAGAAATATCCCAAAATGACCTACAAATTTTTCCGACAAATGAACGTCAAGTAAGACCTTTAGTTGCTTTAGAACCCCAGGTTCAACGAGAGGCATGGCAAAGGGCAGTGGAAGAAGCAGGCGGCAAAGTCCCATCCGGTCGCATAGTTAAAGATGTTGTGCAGCGCATCATGGAACGAGTCAAAGCCCCCAATCCTTACCGTATGGGGGAAGTATGCCAAATTCTACCCAAAGATAATCCCGAACTCAGGGGTAAAGGTGGCTGTTGGTGCATCATTACCCATGTAGGGGACTTCAGTTGTACAGTGGCAGCTTGGGATGGACAGTACACGGTGAGAATTGACCACCTCAAGGCACTGAGCTACTCAGATTCAGAATGTCAGCAGATGCAGTTGATCAGCGGTCGCATTCGTAGGCTACGGGAAAACGAAAACTTGGAAAAAGCTGCCCGTGCTATGTTGAAGTACCTGGGGGAACTGAAGCGACCGTATTTGACTGCGGTGGAGGAGAAGTTGTTGGGTGTGATAGAGCGAGAATATAGGATTGTAGATGAGGGATGATTCTTGGAAAACTAAGAAACGAGGCAAAGAGAATGCAGAGTATAAAGTTATGTTCTCATGTTGGGGCTGATGGCATTTTGCACCTTGAGATTCCCGTTGGCATAACAGACAAAGAAATAGAAGTAATGGTGATTTATCAACAAATAGAACCATCAGCACCCTCAAAAACACCCCAAGAATTGGGATGGCCATCAGGATTTTTTGAACAGACTTACGGCAGTTGTCAAGACGACCCAATTGTTATTGACTATGAAGGTGATTTTGAGACAAGGGAAGAAATTGTGTGAGATATTTATTAGATACCAATGTTTGCGCTCGTTATCTCAACGGTAGGTCACTCTTGATTCGAGAACGCTTACGCTCAACAAATGTGAAAGATATTGCTGTGTGTTCAGTGGTCAAAGCAGAGTTGTTTTATGGGGCGATGAGAAGCAATGACCCGAATAGAACATTAGCAAGACACCAAGAGTTTCTCAACTTGTTTGTTTCTCTACCGTTTGATGATTCTACAGCACTTGTTTATGGAAGAATTCGTGCAGAATTATTAGCGAATGGAACGCCTATTGGCCCCAACGATTTTCAAATAGCAGCGATTGCCTTGACACATAATTTAACATTAGTCACACACAACACCAGAGAATTCAGCCGTGTCAGTGGATTGACGATTGAAGATTGGGAGCAGGGGCAATGACCGTGTGGGAGAGTTCAGTTGTACAGTAGAACTCTTGCAAAAGTGTTTTGTTGAATTTAATGGCCCAGTAACATTAGCTGGTGATACCACTGTCAAACTAACCTCTTTAGGTAACACTGGTCATACAATCTTTAGCGGTAGTGTTGATGGTGCCTATAAATTGATTGTATCTGGTGGTAGAGGTGGTGTCACTTTCACTAATGCCGTGGGTAGCACTGTTCCCTTGACATCTTTGGAAGTTAGTTCTCTGTTTAGTCCAATCACTTTGGGCGGTAACATCACGACGAATGGTGGAAATATCACTTTCGGTACTTTTTCCAATGTAATTCTAACAGGTGATACTGTTATCAGTACTGGAGATAGTCTAGGAGGAGACATATCATTTTCTACTTATTCTGATTATGCAGTGGATAGTGATGGTATTTCGCCACGCAACCTGACATTAAAAGCAGGATTGGGTAACGTTAGTGGTAATATATTTGGTGCTTATAATCCTTTGAATAATTTAAATATTGAAGGTAATGAAATTTCATTAAATAGTGCCAAAACTCAAGGAAGTTTAATTCTTAATAGTCGAGATAGTTTGAGTTTAAGTAGTAGCAAACTAAATGCTATAGAAGATATCCGCCTACTAGCTCAAAACACAGTTAACCTAGTAGATAATGTTGGTAGTGGTGGCGAGTTTACTACGGCAGCAGGAAACTTTTTTATTCAAGGTGATTCAGGAATTAATATTCAGTTAACTAAAAATCCTTTGTCTCTGTTACAAAGTAATGGCAATCTTACTTTGGTAAGCGATGGATTAATTATAGCAGGGCGTATGGGAGCAAATACGAAATCTGCGATCGCTGCCCTATCTATAGAGCAAATTCGGGCGATCGCTCGTCAGCAAAATGCCACCTTGGTTGAGTATGCTATCGTCCCCGATGATGACTTTAAGTTTCGCGGCAAACAGCGTGCTAGAGAATCGGAATTGTTGATTTGGGTGGTTCAGCCTACAGGTGAAGTCGCCTTACGCCGTGTTGATCTAAAACATATCTGGCAGCACAATCTGACCCTCACCGACTTGGTGAATGCTAGCCGTTGCTTAGATGGTGGGATTTACTGCAAAAAGCAAGCTATAATTATAGCTAACTTGGGAAAAGAAAGCAATAGTAGATATATCGGACTCCGCAAACTCCACAAATTCCTCATTGAACCTATTGCCGACTTATTACCCAAAGACCCAAACGCCCACGTAGTTTTTATCCCTCAGGAGTCCCTATTTTTAGTACCTTTCGCCGCCCTACAGAATGCTGATAGTAAATACCTAATTGAACAGCATACCATCATTACTGCCCCAGCAATTCAGGTATTAGATTTGACCAGAAAGCAAAAAAATCGCTTGGACGAACAAAACCGCAAGCCTTTGCAGCCGCTAATTATTGGTAATCCGATCATGCCTATAGTATCTCAGATACTAGGAGAACCCCCAGAACAACTCCCAAATCTAGCAGCATCTGAACGGGAAGCCGTTGAGATTGCCAAGTTGCTCAAATACAAGGCACTCATTGGCGCTCAGGCTACCAAAGCCAAAGTAAAGCAATTATTAGCTCAGGCAAATGTAGTGCATTTTGCAACTCATGGGTTATTAGAATACCGCAGTCAAAAAAGTAGTTCTTCTTTAGAGGGTTTAGAAGTTCCGGGAGCCTTAGCCCTCGCTCCTGATGACCAGGATGATGGGTTATTGACTGCCAATGAAATTTTTGACCAACATCTAGTTGCTGAACTAGTAGTATTAAGCGCCTGCGATACAGGTAGAGGAAGAATTACAGGTGATGGAGTAATTGGGTTGTCTCGTGCTTTTATCTCAGCAGGCACGCCTAGTTTAGTAGTCTCTCTGTGGGTGGTTCCCGATGCTTCTACCGCCGAACTGATGATTACTTTCTATCAAAAACTACAAACCAAACTCAACAAAGCCCAGGCACCGTAGCGTCTCCAGCTTGAGTTGGCGAATCGCATCAGTCAAATTTATTTCAGTGGTGAATTAGTGGATGCTGTAGCAGCAAAGACCAACATCACAAAAAAGCAAGCATTGGAAGTAATCAGTGCCTTTTTAGAAGTCGTGACCGAAGCTGTAGCTAATGGTGAGAAGGTAACGCTCGTAGGGTTTGGCTCATTTGAGCGACGCGAACGCTCTAAGCGTTCAGGGCGTAATCCCAAAACCAAGGAGACAATCATAATTCCAGCTACAAAAGTGCCTGCGTTTTCTGCTAGCAAGCAGTTTAAAGAAAAAGTCGCACCATAAGTGGTAACTGTCAAATCGCAGATGTTACAGATGGCGATCGCTGCTAAGACAGGGGTTGCTAAATCAATGATTTATTACTACTTCAAAGATAAAGAAGGTTTGTATCGAGCAGTCTTAGAGCAAACACACGCCGAGCTTTTGCATACACTTGAGAATTTGGAGACGCAAAACTTACCAGCACAACAAGCACTCTTAAGATTTCTCACAGCATTACTAGATTGTGTATCAAATAATCCAAGACTTCCCGCTATCATGTTTCACGAGGCAGTGCAAAACGGGGGAAAGTATTATCAACACAGTAGTTCCGTGAGCATTGATACTATCTTAATTTCGATTTTGCAACGAGGCGTGGAAGAAGGCAGTTTTCGTCCACTTGATCCGTTTGGGTCGGCAATTAATATCATGGGGACTTGCTTGTTTTATTTTATTGGTGCGGGAAATATCCAGCACTTTCCCCAAGGTAAACGGCTTTTGAGCAGAGCTATGCTAATGAGCCACGCACAAGAAGCGATTGCTCTGATACTAGCTGGTGTAAAAAAATCTTTTTAGCACTTAATTTGAATGCAGATTTGATTTGCCCTGACTCCACACCCCAGCATGAACAGCGTAGACGCGTCGGCTTGCCCTTGGACATTGCCATCCTCTGTGCATTCTCAAAAGCCAACTGCCGAAAGACATTCCACCCCAGAATTAAGCGTTTTAGCCAAGCCACTTGGCTTTAGGAGTTTGGGTACAGCCATTTGTAAAACAATCGAGTCAATTGAGGCATGACAATGTAAGTGAGTAAACACAAAACAATGCCAACAGTAATCAGTTGTGCGGGTAACTCAGGAACAGGTGCAAGCAAAGGAGCTAAAACGTATCTCATCGTTGATAGCGTTACGAATACTGCTAACCAAGTAAGTAACACTATTATTTAAAATTAATCTTTGGATATATATAGGAATCATATTTGATTTCTGAAAAAACTACAAGATAATACGGAGTATATATGTCTAAGAGCAAACAATGATAAACCAGCATCTACAAGCCGCGATCGCAGAACTACAAGAATTTATAGATGATCGCCCAGATGCACGTGAGGTGAGGAAAGCGCTATTCTGTCAAACTGGTTTATCATCGTTAGCTATCAGACAAGACTCTTTTTCAGTATTATCTCGTAGTCTTTTTCAAAAATCAAATATGATTCCTATAGTTTAATTGGTGATAGAAATACCTTGTACCCCACAATTTCGGCTAAATGCAGAGATTGGGCGCACAGTTCGGCGGTGCTGGGAGAATGTACCGGGTGTGATCGCTTATCTCAAAGAAGCGTTACAAACTTGGAAAGGGATCAAGTCACCTGAAGCCGTGTTTGTAGCTGCTTGTAAAGAGGGACGAAAACCGGAGTCTGCACAGGTTAAATCTGCTGTGAAAGATTGGTTTGAGTGGGCAAGGAAACAACGGATTGTGATTGCGATGTCTGGTGAGGTAGTGTACACACGGAGGGGTAAGGCTGTAGCGGTTGCAGAAATGATGCGGCGGTGTCCTGTGGGGGAGTGATAGCACAAAGAAACTGGCGATCGCCGCAAGATCAAAGATGAGGCCAGGGCGGATGCAGAAACTCAAGATGGCTAATAGATTAGTGAAAATCCTCTTTCGAGAGGTGAAAGATATTTTTATTGAAATCCTTGAACGTAATCTCTACACAATGGCTTGTATATCTATAATAAAGCGTCTATAACAATCTCAAAATCATGCCTCAGAGAATCTTGAAAGATGTTATTCAATTTTTGGGTCTAATGTGTTTATTAGCAGCTGGAACATTTGGTTTTTACATGGCAATGGTGGCGTACCAGTTGTGTTCGCTTGAAAGTCAATGTCCTATCTTAAGTGCGATCGCGAGTGAGCGGGGAGCTAGCCATTTAGATTAGCTACTCGGTGGGTAACAGTAACTCATTGATCACATTCACGGCTATAGATATGGCGTAGGTGGTATCAGGAGCAAGACAGGAGATTTTGCATTACATTTTGTAGTATAAGAGTAATATAAATAAAACTCTTAATTCTGTCGTGACAAGCTTGTGCCAGCTTGGACTCTATTGCACTAAAAGGAAAGTGAGGATGAAAAAAGTAGCGGTATTTGGCAATACTGGAGGCGGTAAATCAACTCTGAGCAAAAAATTATCCCAAATTACTGGTTTGCCACTTCACGTCTTGGACAAGATTAAATATCAGGCTGGGGGCGCTGAAGTTCCACATGAAGACTACAAGCGTATCCATCAGCAAATTTTAGCTACCGAGCAATGGATTATTGATGGGTTTGGTTGCATGGAAACACTTTGGCCACGGCTTGACGAAGCGGATACTTTAGTTTTTGTCGATCTACCTCTGTATGTGCATTTTTGGTGGGTAACTAAACGATTTATCACAGGTTACTTTCAACCGCCATCAGGCTGGTCTGACAACAGTCCGATATTGAGGAGTTCGCTTACTAGCTACCGCGTACTTTGGTTATGTCACAAATATTTGATGCCAAAATATCGTGGGTATATCGAGCAGGCTCAAAACATCAAAAGTGTTTATCACATTCGCTCGACTAAACAAATTTCGCAATTCTTTGAATTAATTGAGCGCCAGAATTAACGACAGACTCTAATTTTGGGAATCACAACAAATCTATCTTCTAAAATCCCGCCTGTTACATCATCTCTTTTAATATGATGATAAATGTATCTGATTCTTACCTCATCAGGTTGAAATTGAAACTGGTCGGGGTAAATCCCCTTATTTGGAATTAGTTTAAACCCATTGGCGATGATGCTCCGCTCCAGCGTAGGCGATCGCTTAGGTATGAAAATAAATGCAACCATAACCTCTAATAGTTATCTTTCGCAACCCACACCATCCCCATCTCTATCAAACCCGTGCGGATCTGGTGGAACTACTCTAAATCTGCGGTAGGGAATATCAGGGCAATCCAAATCTGCCGAGTTGGGCGGGATGCAAAAATCTGGGTATGAGCGATCACGCTGGTGGATACTTGCTAGTGCCATCGGCTGGACTGGAATTGCAGTAGCCATAACTATTTTGACTTAAAGTAGATAAACATCTACAGACAAAAATCTCCGTCTAATTTTTGTAAACTCTGACTAACGGTGTCACCTTTGGTTGATTGGGATTAGTTAGGTTTAATCGATAAGCAGTTTTTAAGATATCTTCCGTTTTCTCGCCTTTGACTGTAATTATATAATTTGCTGGTCGAGAAGGGTCTTTTTCAAATTTCTCAATTACCTTGTCTTGAATAATTGACACGTCTTTTAACCTCTGTGGTAGCCGAGCATTAGGTTTCCAAAGACATAAAACACCTGTAGAGTTGGGAAATTTTAGTAATTGTAGAGCGTATTTTTGATTATTAACTTGAAAGGAAGATGTCATCAATATTCTAGCTTGATTCTGTGGTGGTATTTGCTGAAATACTTCTTGTGTTCTTTCATGACGACGGCAGTTTCTATCGATAATTGGTTCTCCAGCAAGCGCAGATTTTGATAACGTTGATACACCTATACCGTAAAAACTTAAGCTTGTTAAAGCCAAAGCTATAACTTTAGAGAAATCAAGCATAATTTAAATTCTCAATTTTGGTATCGACGACTGAGTAAAATTTTAGATTGTTCCTAAGCTCGACTTTATCCATTTTCGAGAAGATAAGGGGTTAATGAATGGTTAGGTCTTTTGAGCAATGATATAAACATGATTTTCAGGATATTGGTCATATTCGAGGTGGCGGCATGTGCAGTCATGGTCAGTGAGAATTTGTAGCAAAGTATCTACGCCCAAAGTGCTGTACTCAAAGTCCTGACCTTGAAATGCCCCCGAAATCTCACTTTTTGTATGTCCGCCACCACATGTGAATAGGAGTACTCCCTCTGATTCAAGAGCCTCGCATAACTTTTTCATCACAGGCTCTTGCATATTTAACGGCAGATGAAAAATGCTGTCCCAAGCAGAAATTAAGCTATATAATTTCCCAGGAATCCAACAGCAGATGTCTTCGGTGTAAAATGTAATCTCTGGATGCAGGTGCTTGGCCAAATTTATCATTTCTGGGGAAATATCAAGTCCTTCAACCTGAAATCCATGCTTGGATAAGATGTTGATAAAACGCCCACTGCTTCCACAACCTACATCAATAGCTAAGTGCCTCTTAGAAGTAAATTTGATAGCCCGCTCCAATTGCGCGATCCCGTAGGTTGAATCTTGATGCTCAGTCTGCCACCATTGGGCAATTTGATCATATCGGGCGGCTGTGGCATTTGGATTCATCTTCTCTTCCCATCCAACGCAAAAAGTTTACCTGATTGTGCAATCAAAACATAATTATCAGGGAAACTGGGCGATCGCTTCCGTTCTTAGAGGAAAACACCCTATGCAGGCAATCACGCCTATCAATTGGGAAGCTCCAGGTTCCATGTGACAATTCTGATTAAAAAATGCTTATGGTAAATTTTTAACAGTACTGTCTGCTTATACCACTTCATCAATATCCATACTATGAACATCAAGCGATTGCAGGAACTGAAGCAAAAACTGACGGATGAAGCAGACTTATCCAATATTTGGTTGTTTTACATGGATAATTTTGCGGATAACGGCGTATTGGGGGTGTGATTTATTTCGAGGATATAAAAGTTGGATTAATTGCTGTGTCGGCAGATTATCCTCCTACCAATGCGGTTAAGTATAGGACTTACGCACTGTACAAATTAACCATAATATGTGTAACCGTATTTGGTCGTTTTAGGCGCTTCGCATAACCCTGATGTATTCGCATATTTGCGATCGCTAGGTGCTAAACATGGTTGAAACACCCAAATTGCGTATAGTACTTATGTACGATGCGTAAGTTCTAAAGTATTCGCGTTTTTCTGAGGTACTTGAATTGCCAGCCCCTAATCGCAACGACCTCAATTGAAATCAAGGCAAGGCATGAGAAACTCTCAACAAGTTTAAATACCAGAATGAATTACTCGTACAGAAAAGATAAGGGATTGCTCATATTTTCCGCAAAACCTAAAATGCCGCGATCTCGATATTCGTAGATTAATTGTCCTTGAGAATCAAATAGAAAAGTTGCTCCACGTTGTGTCAAATAAGATGAGTCTGGTACATAAATATTCCAGTTGCTTAAAACTTCGGTCATGTTTCGCAGGCGCAGGGTTGCTAGTTCAAATGGCCGCTGAAAATCTTTTCCTCCAGCCGCTTTGAAAAATGAACCTTTGATGGGTGGTAAAGGTGTACCCCTGACAACTTCTTCATCAGCAATTAACTGCGGTGCTTTTTTATCACCTTTATAACCTCGAAAGACTTCCTTCAGCGTTCCAGGACTACCAATCCCTGCACACATTAGCATTAAATTTAGCAAAGCTTTCTGTGAACTTGATAGCAAAGGAAATTGTATAGACAAACCGCGATAAAGACCTAGAAGACTATGAATTTGGGCTTTTGCATCCACAAACAACCATTCTTCAGGAAAGCCTGTATATTCACAAAACTTAAGTCCAGATTTGTGATCGCCAATTCCAATAGCGCGAATTGTAATTCCTCTGGCTTGGATCTGTTCTTTTTCCCTTTGCAACCACCAAGCGTATTCTAAATTATCAAAATCCCCCAACTGCGACCATATAAGTACGAGTAACTTTGAAGTATGGCTGCAACCATCTAAAATGGGTTTAATCTCGCCATCACTAACCCGCAAGCGTTGAGTTTGGCTCAAAATCGAATAAATGTCTATTGAATCAGAGAATCCGCCATTGCGATTGATGCTTGGAGCGGACGCTTACGGAATGTGGGAACAAAAGCGGACAGCCGAACAGCAAGAATTTGAACAATGGAGAGAAATTGGAATTGATACTGCTTACAAGGACGCAATAGTTGCACCAATTGGTGGGTAACATCCTAATTTGTTCGCAAGTATAGTTTCTTTTTCTAGATGAAATCCTTTTGCTCTGTTGAATGATGCTCAACATAAATTTGTAATTTTTGTAATTAATGAAACAGTCAGAGCATATATCAGCAAAAGTCACCTATAGCTATGTTTTTGCATAAAAACGCTAACCAATATTTAGAGGGTCTTAATGCAAAAATCTGTTGAGCAGCGCATTGAAAGTGTCATCACTCATCTTTTACCAGCGACGGCGATAGAAGACCGATTTGATGAACCAAAAACTTTAGACGAACGGTTAGCGCATCACCACACACCAGGCATCAGTATTGCTGTGATTAATGATTTTGAAATCGAATGGGCGCATGGATTTGGTGTGTGTGAAAATGGAACAAATCATCAAGTTACACCAGACACATTATTTCAAGCAGCTTCCATCAGCAAACCTGTCTTTGCTTTAGCAGTAATGCGTCTGGCACAAGAAGGCTACCTGGATATCGATGAAGATGTCAATACTTATTTAACTTCTTGGCGTGTGCCAAAAGTCAGTGATTGGCAACCTCGGCTCACGTTACGCCAATTGTTGAGTCATACTGCTGGCTTGACGATACATGGTTTTCCTGGTTATCCCAAATCAGCTCTATTGCCAACTTTAATTCAAATTCTCAATGGCGAACCTCCGGCTAATACCGAAAAAGTAGAAATAAATATAATTCCTGGGTTGCATTTTCGCTATTCCGGTGGTGGCATGACAGTTGCTCAACAGGTTTTGGTTGATTTACTAGGGCAACCTTTTCCCAAAATCATGCACGAATTAGTGCTTCAACCTTTGGGCATGGCGAATAGCACTTATCAACAGCCACTGTCGGACGATTGGTTAACTAAGACCGCAACTGCACACTTAGGTTCTGGCATCCCAGTTGAAGGTAAACACTACGTTTATCCGGAAATGGCAGCCGCAGGCTTATGGACAACTCCATCAGATTTAGCCAAACTTGCAGTTGAAATGATGCGAGTATTACATGGTTTTCCTCCTACTGTGTGGAATCAACAGACACTAGAACAAATGTTGCGTCCTCAACAGCCAGAGCAGATACAAGGAGCTAATGAGCAGTTTATCGGATTAGGTAATGGTTTATTTGTCGGATTAGGATTCTTTGCAGGTGGTGGAATTGGCGATGGTTTCTACTTTTTTCATAGTGGTCATAACGAAGGATTTTGCTCACTGATGCGTGTTTACGCTCATCTAGGAAAGGGGGCTGTTGTCATGCTCAACTCCAATCAAAGTCAACTAATTCCCGAAGTTATGCGATCGCTTGCACTTGAGTATGACTGGCCTGATGCCTTTGCAAAAGAAAAAACAATTGTTCCTTTGGTACAAGCTGATAGATATTGTGGGTTGTACTCAACTAAGGCAGGGTTGCAGTTTCAAGTCATGAATTTGGACGGAAATTTGTTTGTCCAATGTCAGCAGCAACCACCATTACAGTTCTTTCCTACCTCGGAGCTAGAATTTTTTGCAAAAGCTGTAAATACAAATATTTGTTTTGAGCAAGATGACACAGGCAACATTACAGCTATGACGTTAAACCAAGCAGGTGTTACTAATTTAAGACAACAAGCTGACCAAACTATTCGAGCAGAAAAACAAAAAGGAGATTAACTCGTGAATCTTCCATATACTGGAGGTTGTCAATTAACTCTCTACCTGTGCCATTGCAAAGAATGTCAAAAACAATCATAAGAGTGCTTTTGGAATGTCACTGACCATACCACGGGATGCTTTGGTTATTACTCATTGAGCAATATTTCGCAGTATTTTCCTATTGTTTGATAAGCTCAGAATTTCGCTATTTAGGCCATGTTACGACGCTTACCTCCCAATCTAAGTTTAATAATCATCGGGATCGTGCTGATTACGATTGCCTTTTTCAGTATTTGGTCACTACCATCGCAAGTCGAAAGTAGCCTGAGTCTCTTCTTTGGTAAACTTGGTGGTGCTGATGTGCAAACGGTTGCAACTTACAGACGAATTAGTGCTGATCGTTATTTACTTCAGAGTATTTATATTTTTTCAACTGGTATTATTTTGTTAACGGCTGGATTATTCAAAAATGCAAATCATTAAGTTTGGTATGGAGTTACCAATTGCAGTGCTATCAATATTGGCAGCCAAGATGAGGCAGGATGTGAGAGCCTGATTAAACTAGAGGTATAAGAGTTAGTAGTTTTAAGCAGATGGTAGTTAATAGCGGATTAATTCTGACGCTGTTTGTTTTAATAGCTACGAGTCTAGCTCTTGGCTTTGGCTTTGGCGTGAAAGCTCAACGTTTACCTTTTACAGCAGAAATTGGATTTAGCGAAAAGCAATGGCAATTTCTGCGATGGTGGGTCAAGTTAGCTTTAATTGCTGGAATTTTGTTACCGATATGCTTGTTAGCTCTAGCTTGGAGACAACCATCTTCATGGGTATTCTGGGGCAGTTACCTGTTGATAGTCGTCATACAACTCATCAGTGAACGCGTCTTTAGTAGATGGTTAGTGCCAAGTGTGGTTGTACCCATTGGTTTTTTCTACACAGCTTTTCGGTTATGGCAACTGCTAGGCGGATTTAAGCAATTAACATTTTCCTATTTAACAAGGGTGGGTTTTGGGGTTGTTGTGTTGTTTTGGCTTGCTAACTTAATCATGTTGATGGTGATGGCCATTCCTACAGTTTTTAAAGATTCCGAGTCAATTTCACAATCTTGATTTATGTGAAAAATTTTCCCTGCCTAACCCAAAGCCGCATTTTGGCATAGTTATCTTTCGCAACCCACACCATCCCCATCCCTATCGAAACCATGCGGGTCTGGTGGCATCACTCTAAATCTGCGGTAAGAAATATCAGAACAATTCTAGAACTTACGCATTGACGGAAAATAGAGATTATGCAATTAAGCCCAACTTCTGTGTTAGGTGTTCCAAGATAAAATCACGAGCTACTTGAAGAGATAAATTTCTTTGGAGTTCATACCAATTTTCAATTAACTCTTCTGCCCGCATTAATTCTAATTGTGTAAAAGCTCGAATTGCATTAAAAAAATGAGTATGAACAGCTTCAGTTGTTCTGACCCTTACGGGTTCGCCAGTTGCTTCAAGTCGGGGAACCCGCAAGGGCGCGCTGGCTCACCATGAATCGTTCAATGCCACAAACTTGCTTGATAGCTCTGTGATAGCACTCAATACCCCAATGTATTGAATGTAATTCCTTAAATTCTGTTCTTGAAATTGATTTTAGTGTATCTCCCTCAGCTATAAACATAATGTAATATCTGTAAGTTTCGTTTTTGAAACTTCTCCGAAATACCTTCACTTGGCCAAAGTTTTTCAGATACACGACTAAACTTACTTCTGGAATTTCTAAGTTTTTGACTTGAGTAAAAGTTTTACCATCAACTGAACATGAGCGATTTTTAGCTATTCCAGTTAAAAACCCTAATCCCTTGTTTTTAAAGAACTTCAGGTTCTTTTGACTAGAATACCAAGTATCAGTAGTTACTGTTGTTGGACTTAAACCCCAAGCTAAAACCTCTGCAATCATTTCTCGTAAATAATCATTTTTGGTCTTCCCCTCATCTTTGTTATAAATGCGATAATTTATAGGTACAGACTTAAGAGACAAATCCGTGTAGTACAAGGTAATTAACTGAATTCCTTTGACGGCACGATGATGCCTACCTGAATAAACGTAGTTAATTAGTTGTGTTAATTTTGGATCGCTATGTGGTTTGTCAATTACCGTATCATCTCCACTTAAAGTACCTCCTACTAAATTGATGTTTGGCTTTATCTCTTCAAATAAGTCCTTGGGTTCGTACCGTTCACGTAGCAAAAATCTGTTGACACTATCATGAGACAAATTTTCCATGATGTCTGCTAAACGCGTACAACCTGGATACTTTGATTCTGCCAGTAGAAACAAAGTATAAGTGTTCAGGTCACACTTGGCGGTAGATGGCTTAGTAATCGCTCTAATCGTCCGAACCCTAAATATAGACAGGTAAATTATCTGCTTTTCACGCCTCTAGTAATTAGCGATCGCTTGTTTTTTTCTACATTCTCCTTATGCATTTATTGTCTTTCTTGTCAATGCGTAAGTTCTAAATTCAAGTCTGCCGAGTTGGGTGGTATGCAAAAATCTGGATAAGCGCGCTCACAACAAGCGCACAGTGTCGCAAGTGGCGATCGCCATCTGTAACATTTACGATTTGACAGTTACCACTTATGGTGCGACTTTTTCCCGAAACAGCTTGCCAGCAGAAAACGCAGGCACTTTTGTAGCCCGAATAGTCATTGACTCATTGGTTTTGGGATTACGCCCTGAACGCTTAGAGCGTTCGCGTCGCTCGAATGAGCCAAACCCTACGAGCGTTACCTTCTCACCATTAGCTACAGCTTCGGTCACGACTTCTAAAAAAGCACTGATTACTTCCAATGCTTGCTTTTTTGTAATGTTCGCCTTGGCTGCCACAGCATCTACTAATTCACCTTTATTTATAAATTACCTCGAAGCATTTAAATAAAGGAAATCTAGCATCACTATTTCCTGCCAGAAAAGGGAAAAAAGGAATAAAAATCAAGCAACATACGAAAATTGACAATACACAAACAGCAAAATAGCAATGCTATCTGGGAACATCTGTCAACTTCTGCAAGTTTTTTAAGCAAGGCGATCACTTTGTTTGGATACTAAGCTAATGAGCATTTAAATTGCATAAAATCAGGATAGAGCCGCTTACTACAACCGAATCAGTCTGGAAAAATCAATGAAGATTAGCTTATCCCATGAGCAATCGCCTCCCCCCAGCAACCCAAAAGCTCCTGGGTTTTGGGGCTACTAACTCAAACATGGACTTTTGCATTGATCTGTGGCTGGTTTTTTGCAAGCAAGATGGTTACACACCTGCTAGAATCACAGCGATCGCTTCTTGAGAGTGCTGCTGGAGCAAAGCTTTACTCAAAAGTCGCTTAAGAATATGGAAACTTACGCTTTGTTTGCAATTTCAGATATTGCCCGCTAGAAATTGTCGGATCGCAACAGTATCGGAGTAAAACATCTGGGATTCAATAATTTTACCGCCGCGCATTTTATAAACGCTTGCGACTGGCAAATCGAGTGTTCTGTCGCTACTGACTTCCAAGCCTTTGAGCCGCCAGAGGACGACGACATACTCGCCTGCATTGAGAAACACAGCATCCATCTTTCTTTGTGCTTGCGGTTGGAGATGATTCCAGGTTTGAGCTGCACCTTCAATGTGTTGTTTTGCCCCTTTGAGGCCGTAATGAACACCACCATAAGGTAGTGATGCAGCATCGCGGATGACAATAGAAGGATCGTAAGCGGCAAGCACTCCAGCTACATCGCGTTCTTCAACCGCTTTGAACAAACGACGAGTTGTCTCAATATTATCGATAGACATAGCAATTTCTTCCTTTGATACAAATTGTGGCGTTGCAGCATTTGACAATCGTCAAACTAGTTTTTAACGATTACAGATTCAGTATGCAGAAATCTTTGACCGCTTTGCTTCAATGTTCTTGCGCTCGTCTTCAATGTTCTTGCGGTTCTGGCGGGTTTGTTGTGCGCTGCGAATAAACTTTGGGCGTTACTCCTACAAGCTTTTTAAAATGGTAGGTGAAATGTCCTTGGCTGGCAAAACCAAGGATCTGAGCAATTGTCGCAATTGACAAATCTCCGAGCGCTATCAGTTGTTTAGCTCGTTCAATCCGGCAACGAATTATATATTGATGAGGTGATGTATTGGTTGATTTTTTGAACAAGTGAGCAAAATGATAAGGACTCAATTGCACAATCTTTGCCAAACAAGCCAAGTTAATGTTTTTATCCAGGTTTGCATTCATGAAATCAATCACGGACTTCAATTGTGTTTGAGTCAAGGCGCCTGCAATCGGTTTCATTTGGCGTGAATGAGTTGAATATCGAGCTAAAAGATGGACAACCAGTGCATAGCCCATCGCATCAGCATATAAACTGCTGTTTTCTCTATCAATCTCTAGCGATGTAGAGAGCGCAAAGCCAATCTGTTGTACTAATGGATCAACTAAGGTCGCCAGATGGGGAATCAGTTCTAAGCGATCGCTGCCAAACACCTCATAACCGACTTGAGTCACAAATGACGGTTCTAAAAACAGATTGAAAAACTCAGCTTCTTTGTGCCAACAAAACTGTTGGCTTAGATCAGCCGGATAAATTGCCAAATCTCCTGGGATTGAGTCAACCACCTTGCCTTGTCCATCAACGACTTGCTCCAGTCGCACAGGCTTGCCGACATTCATACAAACGGTATGTCGAGACGATACATGCTCCGGCACCTCACACGGAGGTTGCTGAAAGTGGGCAAAGTGAATGTTTGCCCAATTTGAGCCGTCACTCATTAAAATCGGCGATCTTGGAAGGATTAAAGCCAGCTTGTTTTGAGCAGGAACACTCACTGTTATCTTGATTTCAATTGCTTGCCTAAATTCTATCCAATCACAATATCTCTTGTTCAGCTTGCTTATGATTATTAAGAAATTAAACAATGTAGATAATTATCCGAAGTCTGTTAAAAGCAAATTGATAATCTGACTGTTATGTTAGTTTATCTAAATCATACTGCTATATAAGTCTATTTAATTTTTGCTTGAACAATAAAGCAGCAACACTCAACTGCTAGAATCTTGACGTTTAACGAGCTTTGGTTTGGGAATTGGTTTAGGCGTTGGGGTAGTATTTTCAGGGAGCTTATAATTAGCAACAGCAAGAGCTATCGCCTGCACTTGCATTTGTGTTAAACACTCAGGACAGTTAACCATCGTTTGCAACAGTGCAGGTACACCTTGAAAAACGGGTGCTGAACAATTATTAACTCCTAACCATTTAGCTATAGGGAATACCACAGGGGCATAAACACAATTATTAGGAAGCTCGGTAACTACAGAAGTTATCCATCGGGCAAACATTTGTTGATGATAAGCACTCTGAGAAGTTGGGCTATTAGATATTGCTACCCAATTACTGCCTTCTCGACGTTTCCATTTTTAGTCCTTGAGTTAAGTAATTAATAGCTTCATCTAGATTTTTTTTGTGCAGTAAAACAGGTAGCTAAACCAAAGTAAGTATTACAATTAGGAGCTAAAACTAAAGCTTTTTGATAGTAGTTAATTGCTTCATCGAAATTCGCTTGTTGTTGATAAATATTCCCTAAACCAGTAAAAGATATAGCATCACTTGATTTGGTCAGCCGAAGTCTACAATGGAGCCGTAGACTTTAGCTTGTGAGGTGTAATCAGATGATTGCACTTTAGGGAGAAGTGCAATCGCTCTCGACATGGTGCGTATTTTCGTTGAATTCCAGACGAGTGCCTTTTTTGTTCCTTTTTCAAAGCGTCGAGATCACGTTAAACAAGAGTAACTCCACCAGATAAGATATGTTCAATGCTGCTAACTGATAAGACATTCACACTCGCAGTATTCGTAATCTGCAACCAGCCATTGACATCAGGTTTTCCAATGCTATAGCTGCCAGTACCGAGAACTGGAAGCAGTAAGGTATCGTAGCCTTGACCACCACTTAACTTGGCACTACCGAATCCAAGGTCAAAGGAGTCGTTTCCGTTGCCTGCGCTGATAAAGATATTGGCAACAGCTCCATCTTGATTGGCACTTTCAATCGGATTGTCTTGAGCGTTTAAACCGCTGATTTTCCTTGCTTTGAACAAATCATCACCAGTCCCACCATCAATGCCAACGACATTGACACCATTACCCTCGATTCCTACAGTAGTGCCGTAGCCTATAATTTGGTCATTGCCGTTACCTGCGCTGATACGACCTGTACCTGTATTGGAGATGCCGACTCCACGCCCGTTTGAGCCAGGCTTACCTATTCCGCCAATACCGATTCCCGTCAGGACATCGTTTCCATTGCCAGCACTCAGTTCGGAGGTGTTAGCAATACCTATACCTTCACCACCAGGGCCTACAAAATTGCCCTCAAATCCATTATCCTGCGCTCCTTTGCCTCCTGTGCCAATACCAGAAATTAAATCATCTTCTGAACCACCACTGATGCTGCCCGTGTTGGAGATGCCGATTCCATCTCCACCAACGTTAGTACGATCACCTAAGATGTAACTTACTTGAACGCCTGTTCCAGTCCCGACAATAGAGTCTTTTCCTGCATTCCCATCAATCTTGCCCGTGTTGGAGATGCCGATTCCATCTCCACCTGTACCACCAAAGATGTCATCACCGCCAGTGCCAGTGCCCATGAGTGAATCATTTCCCGTACCGCCACTGATACTACCACTGCTTAAAATTCCAATGCCATCTCCCCCATAAAATTCTCCTATGCCGATGCCTTTGATATTGTCGCTGCCTGCATCTCCACTAATCTTGCCTTGATTTGAGATACCTATACCTTTAGTGTCACCACCCTGACCTGTGCCTGTGATCGTATCATTTCCTCCTCCAGCACTGATGATGCCTGTGGTAGTGTTAAGGATGCCGATTCCTGGCGCATAGTACTTAGGGGCACCGCCGCCATTACCTGTGCCTGTGATCGTATCGTTGCCCGAACCAGTCTCTATGGTACCGCTATTGTCAATACCAACTCCGTTTGAAAAACCAAAACCACCCTCACCTTCACCAAGGATAGTGTCATTTTCCAAGCCAGTCTTTATCGTACCGCTATTGAAAATACCAGTTCCGCTTGAAGAACCAGCAGCGTCACCCTTACCAATGATGCTGTCGTTTCCCAAACCAGTCTCTATGGTACCGCTATTGAAAATACCAGTTCCGCTTAAAGGGCCAGAACTCCAACCATTACCTGTGCCTGTGATCGTATCATTTCCCGAACCAGTCTTGATGGTGCCGCTATTAGAAATACCAGTTCCCTTTGAAGAATAAGAACCCCGACCTTCACCATTGATAGTGTCGTCTCCCGAACGAGTATCAATGATGCCATTGGTTAAAACTTGAATACCAATAAATTCAATGTCGTTTTGTTGATAATCGACATTCTCGTCAATACCTTGAATTAGGTCGGCATTATCTGTACCGATAATATTGGGAGGAATTTTCAGTTTACTCATACGAATTCATCCTTATATTTGATGTCCTGTAAAGCTTGAACAAAAATTTCAAAACATGAGCCAAAGCGATTCCATTTTTACGACTGAACTTTAGTGAATAATGCTCAACACGGATGTCAACCCTTCAGATTTCCACCGAGTACAACCAGTCAGATGATTGCCTCGCCCGCCCAAAAAAGCCTTAGATTTTTCTTGATCGTTACCCATACTACTGTAGAAGTACCTTGCTATAAAATTCCTCCTACTTGATGAATTCAAAACTTATTATTTTTTGAGATTTAAATGAGGTTCACAAGTTGAGACAAACAGCTAGACAAATTCACACTGCTCATCTGACTTTTTGCCTCTATTGTGTTATCAATTCGATAATTAGATTTTTCGCGTAGATTTCAAACTATTACAAAAGTTCATATACTCGGCGGAAAATAAATTTATTAGTATTTGATCATGTAATTGTATATTTAATAACTTACTTAAAAACGTAGTTAGAAAAGTTTCTGGTATTTATCTAATTAAGCTTGAAGTAGTTGAGCAGAGTAAATTTCAATCAATTCAGGTTTTTTAATTTCGCCAATCAGCTAACTGTGTTACTAAAAAATAGCGCACATGGTCAACGAAAGAAGCTCCCCATTTATGAGTGCCATGTCCCATGCCAGGAACTACATAACAAGCACCATCACCAAAACACTTGGCACATTCAATAGCATCTTGTTTGCTGACAAGCCCGTCGTTAGCACCAACCAGAAAGCGAACTCGACGTGTCGGCTGAACCCGCTCAATATAAGTCATTGGGTTGCAGGCATTACTATGTTCGTCAGGGTATTTGAGATTATTGGCTAACTGTAAGATCTTAACTAAAGGTTTGATTTCTGGTTTGACTCGCTGCAAAATTACTTCTGCTAGTCCACCAAAGGGTGAAGCTGCTAATTCTGGTAAAAACCAGTGTCCCCAACTTTGAGCAAAAGATTGAAGATTAGCATGACCAATTGTTCCCAGCAGTCGCTCTCCAAGACCATTAGCATTAAAGGCATAGGCTGCTTGTAAAACTCCCATACTGACTCCAAACAAAGCCAAACGACTATCACTGATGCCGTAGCGTTCACAGCAGAAGTTACGTATTCTAGCAATGTCAACTGCAATCTGTTGAAAGATATGCAGCAGTAGCTTAGTGTCAAAGCAGACATCCCGCTCAATCAATGGTTTAATCTCATTTTCTACTACAGCGGTGAAACTACGTACTAGGCTACGCTCACCGGACAAAGGTGTATCGAATAAAGCTACAGCTATCCCCATCTGTGTCAAAGTTGGCACAATGAAGGCGTTCCAGCCATAAGGGGCACACATCCCTTGTAAACCAATTACCAGAGGCGTATGCTCTACAGGTCGATTCTGTGGTAAAAACACAGCAACAGGAAAGCCACTTAATCGCTCATCAATATCAGCTATCCCAGTATAAGCAAAAGGCTCGTAAAACCAGTAGCGATCGCCATTCACCCCTTCAAAATTAATTACATCTGGGCCGTAGATAGGCATGGTAGATAAATATTACAAGAGTTAGTGAAGTTAATTCTAAAAGATTAGTTTTGATAAATTGATTGCGATTGCCCCGCAAGGTGCAATGGATGGAATGAATTGTTGGGTTGGCAAGGCGATCGCGCTCTTGTCAAAGATGCAATCGCACTCAGACTGGTATAACAATTCAACAGGTTTGTTCATCAATGCCATCTCCCCTTGGGGCTAAGGGAAATGGCACCAAGAGTGTGCGCTATTTGTTGAGGTAAGCTGTTCTTGATCTGAGGGAGCGCTATATGTGCGTTTTTACTTGTGAGCGGTGAGGAACATTGCAAGCTGTAGCATTGTGCCATGAACTACGGCTGGTGTTGGGTACATTAGCTGTGAGTACCACTTCTCCTTTATTATTCACCGACCACCCACTTGCTTCTACAATACGTTCTGGCATATTGCTAATTGGCTTAGTAATAACGGATTGCTCGTTGCGTAGGCGTAGCCCGCCTTTAGCATCGCCTCTTGGTTTGAGCGATACCCAACCTACTTCTACTCCATCAGGAGCCGCAACATCTTTCGTAGGATTGGAAGGTAAACCACCGCGTCCGGTGATGACAAAACTGCTTTGAGCATAACCCGCAGAATCGCAGACTTGGGCTACTTCAGTGTCTACTTGTATTGTGGGTAGCTCCACTAAGCCACTGTTGGGGTCGATACCAGGTGTGTTGAGTTCTATTGTGCCGTTAAATTGAGGACTTGCTCCTGTTGCAGTGATGTCGCTTTTTGGAGTCGATGTATTGCGACGCTGAATCCCAAAGATTCCTTGAGCGCTGATTTCGACATTTCCACCACGAGAGTCAGCAGAATTGGCACTAATATCACTATCCTCGTTAGGAACAACAATGATAAAGCCATCTAGTGCATCAATAGCGATGTTGCCACCAGGTATGCCAGGGCCTTTGGCATTGGTGGTGATAGAACTTTGATTGCGTAATAATAACCAGGGGGAGCGCACAAAAATATTTCCGCCACCTCCTGTAGTGTCAGCAGTAATTTTGGCATTGTTATTTAAATATACAGAGTTAGCATGAATTTTTAAGTCACCCGCACGCCCTGAGCCTGTACTACTGACAGTTATTTTCGCCCCATTCTCAACTGCTAATTTTCCTGTTGTCAGCGTCAAATCACCACCTGCTCCTTGTCCTGTTGTCTCAGCAGTAATTAGCGAGCCATCACCAGTGAGGGTAATAGATTCAGGGGCTGTGACATTCAGGATTCCTCCTTGACCACTACCTGAGCTAGCAGCTGATACCGTTGCTCCTTGGGTGAAGTTTACAGCTAAGGTTTTCCTGTTACCATTGGGTTGAATTGTCAAGTTTCCACTTGGTGCAAGTCCTGTCGTTCCAGCTTCTAAGCTGCTGCCTTCTGTAAGGTTCAATTGTGTAGCTTGCACAGTTAGATTACCACCACTAGCTGCGGCATTAACAGAATTAGTAGCTGCTGAAACTTGCATTCCATTAGCAATAGTGAGATTTTCGGTATTAAAAAACAAATTTCCAGCTTGCCCACTAGCAGTAACTTCAGATGCGGCGGCTAAAGTGCCATTACCACTGAAAGTGATGGACTCAGGTGCAAAGACTTTAAGATTTCCTCCATAACCACTACCTGAAGTTGAAACTGATATCTGCGCTCTGTCAAAGAAATTAGCCATTAAGCTTTGTTCTTGCCCATTAGGTTGGAGAGTTATATTTCCAGCCGAACCTATATTAGTTGTCTGAGCAAATAAACCACTTGAAGAGCCACTTAATCGGATTTGTGAGACATTTGCTGTAATGTTGCCTGCATTCCCTTGACTAAAAGCATTTGTAACTATTTGTCCACCAGTAATTTCAAGGGTGTTTACGTCAACTGTGATATCTCCCCCATCAAAGTCACTTCTGCTTATAGCACTCAAAACTGCTCCATCTAATATATATAACGCACCTGTGCGTACTGTTATATTACCGCCCTTACCACTAGCTCCTTCATCAGTATTTGTAAACAATCCACTAGAGAATTGTTCTACACTATTAACCCCAGAAATAGTAACAGAATCTTTTGCTTCAATTTGAATATTTCCAGCATTTTTGCTTCCTTGGGTTACGGCTATAAATTCAGCACCGTCAGTAAGAGAAATTGATCGCGCCTGAATTTGGATATCACCTCCCTTACCCCCGCCTTGTGTGCCGCTCTTGATGAAACTATTTACGAAAAAAACATCCCCATTTGCTTGAATAAAGACGTTGCCAGCATTCCCCTCTCCAAAGGTGCTGTTAACAATTTCACTCTCATTCTCAAAAAAACGTTACCGCCTGCTTGAATAGAGACGTTGCCAACATTCTTCTGACCAGTGGTAGAGTTTGCGATACTAGTACTATCTATAAAAGAAACGTTACCGCCTGCTTGAATGGAGATGTTGCCAGCATCTCCTTGCTCAACGAGACCCTTTCCAGTAGCATCTCTTCCTTCAACTGAACTCTCAATCAGGGTACTTGTTTATTAACGTTAGAGTTAATAGGCAAAATGCCATCCGAGCTAATTTGAGCGATTGCACAATTCGCACCAGAAATGCTGGCACACATTGCAATACCTAAGACACTGCCCCAATGATTTAACCTGCAACCAAACATTGCAATACTCCACGAATAGTAATAGAGCTTAGTCAATCACAAATTATGTTAATAGTTATTTAATACTTAACAATTAGATATAACTTGTGTCTGTAAAAAATCTGGTATTCTTCTAAGCTAGCATCAGTAAATTCTATTAGTTTATTAACTCGAAACATGAAAACATTCCTGTGTATGATTAACAATTTAAATAACGTTACAGTCAGGTTAATTTATATTAATAAAAAAATGAAAAATCGATGGATAACGGTACGGCATATTTGGCTGGCTTAAAACTTTGGCAATCGCAATAATTGGCATGATAAAACTGGCTATTATTAACACAATTAATAAAAGATATCCAATAACTACAATACATAACAATATAGATATAAATAAATATATGTAAAAGGTTACGTGAAAATTTAAAGCTTCTTTAGCATTTTCTTTAACTACTGTATCTTTACTAATTAACAAAATTGCAATTGGTATTCCAATCGAAACTATTGTAGAGCTAAAAAATATTGCTCCATGACTTAGAGCAGATAAGATTTTGCGTTGCGTCAGGTCTTCCATTTGATTATTATTTTTATTAGCTAGGTGTTTTAGAGATACAAAATATTTTGACAATTCTACAAATATTTGAGTATTAAATTGGGTTTGAAAGTATAGACCCAGCAGCCTTAACTAAAAGTATTAAATAACGCGATTAAACTTTATAAAAGTATTCTCTTCATTAGACGTTATACATATCCATGTACTATGACATCAATTCAAAACTCAGATTTTTCGTGAAAATCCCAAATTTTTACAAAAGTTCATAAAGCCGCAGATGTTACTGCGATCGCACTGGACGGAAGCGCAAAGTCAAATCAATTCAATTCAAAAAATGGTCATGAAATTGACCCCAAGGGAATCGCACGACAATGGCTGAAGGAAGAACAGGAACAACGCAAGCACACAATTCAACATTTTGAGGATTGACAACATGAGTGCAACATACCAAAAACTTCTTCACTCTTGGGCCACCCTTGCACCTGACGAATGCCAAACAACTAATCACGATTTTAAATTTAAAGTCCGAATCCTACCAGCAGTAGAAAAGTGTGAATCAACCGATGCTTGGCGGTTGATTACTACTGAAAACTTTGCTTGGCGCTTAGAAAATGGACAGGGCTTTACTCTACAACAACTCAATTTCATCTTGCTGACCATTATCAACCACTGCGCAGCTCGACACTCCAGCATTGGATTCACTTTTGGTGAACAGGGAGCTACTGCGGTTATCTGCAATGGGCTGAAGTCTCAGCCTCATCCTCACCCAGCGATGTCTGCGACAAGCCGCTTACGCGTCTACGCAGCATTGGACGCATACATCCAGCTATTGGAGTTTTAGCAATATGAAAGCACTGTCCGTCAGGCAACCTTGGGCTTATGCAATTATTTACGCCCACAAAGATATCGAAAACCGAGGCTGGCCCATCCACGCCTTATGTAGACAAGAGCAATGCGATGCAAGTGAGATGGCAGGGCATTGAAGCTGGGCAAGCGCTTGGAAGGAAACACAAGAATAAGAAAATGTTTTCAGGCGGATATTCTCTATCTTGTAAGGGTTTTAGCTATTTAACAGCCAATTAAAATAATTTTCTTTTCTCCTCTGGCACTTTCCTCTCCCTCTGCTGATTTCATGAAGATTTAACGCTTGAACGCCTTGCTCCCTCCACCTCTTTGTTTTTGCTTAAGTTGACACCAATGGCTAGATAATTCCTATTCTCAAGTTTTGTAAATATTTCAGCTTTCTACGAAAAATCTGAGTTCTGAATTGATGTCATAATACACACATATATAACTCTACCAGAAAGGAAACCTATGTAAATTTTGATTGCATTTTTTCAGATAATTTTATGCGCCTATTTGTTAAATAATAAATAGCTATTAACTTTATTTGTGATTGGCTAAACTTCGGGGCTGCTATTAGCACTGAAAGCTTACAGTATTTGATTTGGATTCTACTTGTACTTCTTAGAATGCTGACTGAATATTGCAGTGCCCATCAATTTTATCTAACATATATTACTGTTTTAAACCTGACAAATGCTACCAGAAATTTTGGAATAGACAGCTTTGAATTCAGTTTTAAGTTTTTTGAGAACTACAAGTTAACTTCTGAGTCTGCTGACTTTATCCTTAACCCCCAATTTATACTCAAATTTTTGGAGATTTTTCTGGGTATTTTGTATCTCTAAATGATGTCGCTAAAAAGAATAGTGGAATGGAAGACCTTACGTAATTAGGGGAAACACATCTAAGTTACTCTTGTTTGCTACCGAGGTCGCGCATTGACGGCAGGGCATTTTATTTGGTTTAGATCTCCCATACTAGAGCAAGGTAAACTTATGGGTAATAATAAAGTCAAAAAATTACTGACAGTAGGTGTAGTTTCTTTGTCTTGCTGATAAATATTTGGGCTGGAACTAAAAAGTTCACAATTGGTGGAGGTGGCTTACTCTCGGAGATTGAGTTAGACTGGCTGGCCTATGAACTTAGTGACTGGTTAAGTCTGCAACTCATTCAAGAAAAATAAGTAGCTTGGCTTAAATATTTATCGTTGAGGCAAAGCTCCCGGAGGCATTGCGGTGGATGGGTTCCCCGTTTCCAATCATGAATTTAGTAGTTAACAAACTACTAGGGGTAGTCGGAAACTATGGCATCAGAAATGATGAGCGAAGGCAGATCGACAAGCGGCGAAAATAAAACAGACTGAATTTGTTTATATCGTCGTGAAAGGTGGCTAGGCAGTACAACACAATCACGTTACATCTAACTCAAATGACAATTATGGGTTTTATAGTTTCCCTGCTTGCAAGCTTAGTGGCGATTCTGGTTTACTTTAGCTCCAGTAGCATATCCAGTGAGCGCAGTCGTCTAATTATACGTGGTATTACCATACTCATCGCTAGTATTGCTGGCTTAGTTACAGTGTTTCGAGTTTTAGCAATCGTTCCTCCAGGTAACGTCGGTGTTATCAACTTTTTTGGTGAGGTATCTGATGATGTATTAGACCCTGGCATTCATATTGTTAATCCATTTGCTAAAGTTTTAAATTTCTCAACTCGGCTTAAGGATGTCAAAGAAAATGTAGATTCTACTTCTCAAGAAGGTTTGAGCTTGAATCTTGATGTTGGTCTTCAGTACAAACTTGACCCTAAAAAAGCTGCAACAGTATATAAAAATATTGGTACAGATGAAACTCAGTTAGTTATTTCACGCTTTCGTTCAACTATACGTGCTATCACTGCGAAGTATCCGGCTACTGAGATTTATTCAAGCAAACGGGAAGAAATTGCTCAAAAACTTGACGAACAGCTAACCCAACAGTTACCACCGTTAGGTTTTGTTGTCGAGGAAACACTATTGCGAAACGTCAAAATGCCACCAGAGCTTCAGGCAGCGATTCAAAATAAACTCAAAGCTGAACAAGAAAGTCAGCAGATGAAGTTTATTCTTGAGAAAGAGCGCCAGGAATCCCAGCGCAAGCGCATTGAAGCTCAAGGTATTGCCGACTCACAAAAGATAATTTCCAGTGGATTAAGCACTCAAGTATTGCAGCTACGAGCAATTGAAGCCACTCAAAAACTTGCCCAATCTCAAAACTCTAAAATCATTATTGTCGGTTCTGGGCAGGGAGGGATGCCAATTCTTCTTCAGCCAGATACAAGCTCTGTAAAGCGTTAATCATAAGGGTTTGATGCAGTTAACAGTTAAAGGATTCCTCAGTACCCTAACCAGTGATCAGCGATGGGGGGTAATGGTGGAGTTTGATGAGGTGGAACCGGAAAAATTTGGTCGGTTGGTTGCGGCTGCTCCTGATTGGGTGCAGTGGATGGGTTAATTTGTTGACGACTTTCAGTTGCTCCCAAAAGCACAAACACGCCCTAGCATCACCTTTGCTGTCGGGTCAATTTGTCTTGCTATTGACCAAAACAATAGGATACCAGCCTCGCCCAACTATTTCTTTAGCCTTTTTAAACTCTATAAGTAGAACGGTGCAAATAAACCGAAGTATGTAACGAAAAGTAAAGTTACCTAAAACCCTCTTCCCTTTTGCCTTCTGCCCTCTGCCTCCTGCCTTGTCATAACGACAATTTTTAACATCGACCTACTTATCTGCGCTGTGACCTTTGGCGATCGCACTTTGTGGGAGAGTAATTGAAATCGGGTGCTAAAGGTAACGAGCAATGCTGGACTGGTGGGAGAAGAATTTTGCAACCCTAGAACTGGGCGATCGCCGATTGAATGAGCGCGCAATGTTGATAGGCTACGCTCTAAGCCAAGGATTTGGGAAAGCGCTGTCAGAAATCTTCAACAGTGGAACAATGCTGAAGAGAGCCTATGAGTTTTTGCCAACCCAAAAGTACAATTTTCCAGCGTGATTGAACCGCACTGCCAAATGACGGCGGAGACTGTTGCAGAACACAAGGTGGTGCTGTGCATTGGAGACACGACTTTTCAAGGGTTATGGCAGTATTGAGGCGAAAAAAGAAGGTTACGGCCCAATTGGTAAGGGAGGAAACGGTCTAATATTGCACAGTGCTTTGGCTATAGAACCGCAGAATGGTCAATCCTTGGGCTTGTTGTGGCAAAAACTATGGAATCGGGAGCCAAAGCCGAAACCACTACAAGATGAAACCCCAACGCAGAAGAAACAACGACAAGTAGCAGCTCGTAAAGAAGCCCGAAATCACCCGCTTGAACAGAAAGAATCTTATAAGTGGGTAGAAGCACTCACTTGGGTTGAAAACCTTGTAAGTCAGCAAACACGAGTGATCCATGTTTTCGACTCCTGTTGGTGATATCACAGAAGTTTTTGATAAAACTCGTCAACTTCAACACACTGGAGTTCTGGTTCGCGCGGCTCATAACCGCAGTTTAGATTCCAATAGTGAACATCTGTGGTCGAAGCTAAAAGCACAACCCATTAGTTTTGAACAAAAAATCGAATTACCAGCGACTCAAAAGCGTCCAGAACGCCAAACAAAACTGGCTATCAGATTCTGTGCTGTTAATCTCCGTATTCCTTACCGTTTTGATAATCGTGACCCGCTAGCTGTGTATGCTGTATATGCCACAGAAATTGATTGCCCCGAAGGTGAAACCCCTGTTGAGTGGATATTGCTTACTACAGAAGTTGTTGCAGATATCGAGACAGCTTCAATGGTTTTGCGCTGGTACTCTTATCGCTGGCGTGTCGAAGAATACCATAAAATTTTCTTTTTCGGGATGTCAGGTAGAAAAATACAGGCTTGCTGCTGATGGGATGAAGACTCTTATCGGTTTCTTGAGTGTCATTGCTGTTGAACTGTTGCAATTAACTTATCTCCACCGCACTCAGCCCGATTCTCCGGCAACTAAAATTCTCAATCCCCTTGAACTCAAGATTTTAAAAGCTAAGTCCCCTAAATTTCCCAAAGTGCTAACAGTTAGTTGGGCAGTTGAAGCCGTTGCTCGGCTTGGTGGCTATCTCGAACATCGACGTAAAACGCCCATTGGTATCCAAGTACTGTGGCGAGGTTGGTTAAAATTGCACGACCTTTGTGAAGGCTGGCAGCTTGCAAATGAAACTTAACGGGAAAAGTCAGATCCATAAATGGAGGGGTTTAGTGGGCGATAAGGAATTTAACGGCAGTTTCAAAGAGTTTATTCACTTTCTTGCGATCAGATTGCAGGGATACAGGAGGCAACAATTTTCAAGATTTTTTCCCCCTTACCCCCTCCCTGCCTCTGCACCCCTGCTTAAATTGGTCAGATGAAGTCTGCAATGAAGTCGTAGGCTTTAGTTTGTAAAGTGCCTAAGAAGCACAATCGCTCTCGACACGGTGCGTATTTCTCGTCCAATTCCAGACGAGCGCTTTGTTGTGCCTGTTTCAACTCATCTAACTGACGTTCAAAAGAGTAACTCCACCAGATAAGATATGTTCAATGCTGCTAACTGATAAGACATTCACACTCGCAGTATTCGTAATCTGCAACCAGCCATTGACATCAGGTTTTCCAATCGTGTAAGTACCTTTAGCGAGAATCGGAAGGATTAAAGTATCGTAGTCTTGACCACCACTCAACTTGGCAGTTCCGAATCCAACGTCAAAGATATCCTTTCCTTTGCCTCCACTGATGAAGATACTGGAAACAGATCCATTTTGATTGGCACTTTCGATGGGATTGTTTTTAGCGTCTAAACCGCTGATTTTCCTTGCTTTGAACAAATCATCACCAACTCCACCATCAATGCCAACGACATTGACACCATTGCCCTCGATTCCCACGCTTGTGCCGTAGCCAAGAATTTGGTCATTGCCGTTACCTGCACTGATGCGCCCGGCAGTATTGGAGATGCCGACTCCATGCCCGTTTGCCCCATAACCCCCTTTTCCACCAATACCGATTCCCGTCAAGACATCGCTTCCATCGCCACCACCCAGGTCGGAGGTGTTAGCAATACCTATACCATCGCCACCGATGCCGCCGCTGTTGCTTCCTTTGCCAATACCAGTAATTAAATCATCTTCTGAACCACCACTGATACTGCCAGTGTTTTGGATACCGATTCCTTTGCCGCCGTTCCCAGGGCCATCACCGCCTGTTCCAGTCCCAATAATATCGTCTTTCCCTGCATTCCCATTAATCTTGCCTGTATTAGAGATGCCGATTCCCTGACCACCTACGCCACCATAGACAATAGTATTACCACTACCAGTGCCGATGAGTGAGTCATTTCCCGTACCACCATCAACACTACCACTGCTTAAGATCCCAATCCCATCTCCTGAATACATCCCTCCTGTACCGATGCCTTTGATATTATCGTTGCCTGCATCTGTACTAATCTTGCCTTGATTTGAGATACCTATACCTTTACTGTCATCGTTATCGCTACCGCCCTCACCTGTGCCTGTAATCGTATCATTTCCTAACCCAGCACTAATAATACCTGTAGTACTGTTGAAGATGCCGATTCCTGGATAGATGTATTTAGGGATACTACCGCCTTCACCTGTGCCTGCGATCGTATCATTTCCCAAACCAGTCTTTATAGTGCCGTCATTAGAGATACCAATTGCACTAGAATAAAACCCCTGACCTTCACCAGTGATCGTGTCGTTTCCTAAACGAGTATCAATAATGCCATTAATTAAAACTTCAATACCGATGCTAGGTATACCACCCTTATCAACTCCCTGAACAAGGTCGGACTGATTTGTACCGATAATATTAGGAGGAACTATCAGTTTACTCATACGAATTCATCCTTATATTTAATGTTGTGTAAAGCTTGAGCAAAAGTTTCAAAATATCAGCTACACCTATTCCACTTTGATGAAATACAGGTTTACCAAATGAAGAAATTTGACTCATAGACTTTTTTACTTCATTCAAAATTTTGTTATCTGCTAGCGTCAAAACAATTTGCAGTTACAATTCTAGGGAGCTTGAACTCACCACCCATTGAAGACCACTGAATCAAAGATTACTAGCGGCTTGAAATCCAAAAATTATCCAACTATTCAAGTGGATCGAAGTGTATTTAATTGCGAATTGCGAGCGGGAGCAGCCTTAGCGATGTACTCCTATGTCTAAGCAAGCTACGCGTAGACCTACGTTAACAGAAAAAGTATGACTGCGCTCTTGAAATTGTTTTGCTCAACTTCAACAGTTATTTTTGTGCTTGATGGGAATAAAGCTATAAAAGTAAAAAACTTTACTTCAAACTAATATTAGCTGTATGCACTAGATTTATTCTACTTAGTTAACTTGAGCAATTCTCAGCTTTTCATGAAAATATTTGTTGTACCCTGACGAAGCTTTGACTTCAGCATTTGTTAATATTTATTAGTTAAAGAATAGATATAGCTTCCCCGGGAAAGCTATCACCTCGGAGTATGGACGAGAATTTGTTACGCCGCCGGATGTGGTGACGGAACGGGATAAGTCGGAACGCGATCGCCTGCCTATATGTACAGACTGGGGCAATCATTCTACATCCTGGCTTATACGTCATCGGCTGAGGTTGAGGGCGGTGTTGACGGATTTAATGGATGGGGTTGAGATTAAAGGGGATGAGGCGATCATTGAAGCATTGGCTGATTTTTCCAAGCGGAATGTGCCGCATATCAAGGGTATTCTGAATATGACTATACCGCTTGATGAAACCCCAGTGTGGATTTTAAGCCAGTATCTTTTGCAACTTGGTTTGTCTACCCAGTCTCGTCGTCCTGTTGAGAATGGACAACGGGTTCGGTACTATCGGCTCAATCCCGATGATGTTGCTTTTGCAAAGCGGGTTTTGGAGTATCGTCAACGGCAGCGAGAGGAGAAACAAAGGAGGCGTCAGGAAAAACAAGAACATCAGGCGGCTTATGCGGCTAGAATGCAGACTATTTATGGTATCACCCCTCCGTCCAACCCCCCCATTAATGAAGATGGAAGTAATAATCGGGGGGGTATGGACGGCGATGAGAGCGGAAGTGATTCGTGGTGGGGAAGGGTTAAATATTATGCTGGGTTAGTGATTCAAAGGGTGGAGTATGGTGTGGAATCGGTTAAAGAATTCCTCAGTACGCTGACGAGTGACGAAAGATGGGGAGTGATGTTGGAGTTTGATGAGGTTGAGCCTCTTAAATTTGGCCAGTTGGTTGCGGCTGCTCCCGATTGGGTGCAGTGGATGGTGTGAGTTTTGGGGCGAAGGGAAGCGATCGCGTCGGGTTGATGCAACAACTCCGAATGCTTTCTACGAAGTGGCTTAGTTTTAGCAACGGAAAAATTTTGGTCGTTAAGGCTGAAATCCAGGCTGGCGTAACTCTCGAACACGATCTATTCAGCACTATCTAGTACTCTGCCAACCCAAAATTGTTGGGTGGAGACAGCAAGGGTGCAGGGGTGAATGGCACGCTTGCGCGCGTTATTTGTTGAGGCAAGCTGTTCTTGAGCGGGGGGAGCGCTCTTGTGCTGGGGGAGACAAAGAAATAAGTGAATTCAAGGCTATTTTAATATTTATATATACAAGTTTTCTTCTTTGCTCCCCTAGCCTCAAGTGCTTTTCAAGCGTGCCATTCGGTGCAGAGGGGAAAGAAAATCTCTCTGCTCCTCTGCTCACCACTACGCAAAGTTTCTGTGGTGTACCACTAGGGATGCGATCGCTTACTATTGCTTTGAGAAGGGAGATCGCACAGGGCAGAGGAATTGGGGGTAATGGCAGAGAATTTGTTTGTTGGGGGCGGCGAATTGGGGGCGTTGTTGCGCTCGCACGATTGGTCACAAACCTCATTAGGGGCTGTGGAAACATGGTCAGACGACCTGAAAACGGCAATGCAGATTATACTGACCCAACTGGATCGAGCCAAGCCACCCGAAAAGGCGCAGCTAGACTCTGATATGCTACAGAATAACTCTGCCGCAGAAGCCTTACAGCAAGCCAATCAACTCAATGCGTTCCGAGTCAAACTGGCGGACGCGCTTCGCCCGCTCACCGATGCTTCAGAGATCCAAGCGCTCGCCGCTCGCATTTTGGGTGAGTCTTTGGGAGCAAACCGGGTCATTTACACTGAAGTGGTGCCGAGTGGTGAAGAAGTCATCGTTCATGTAAACTACACGAATGGTGTAGCTCAATTGAGCGGACGATACCGTTTGGAGGACTACCGACGCAACCTAACCATTGATCATCAGGCTGGACTTACCCAGGTTGTCACTAACATTCCCAATAATCCGCAATATACGGATGCTCAGAAGGCGAGTTACCGCGAGATCGACATTGCGGCACACATTGACGTACCGCTAATTAAAAACAATCAATTCGTTGCCCTGCTTGCCGTTCACCAATCCACGCCACGTCAGTGGACGCAAACCGAGATCAAACTGGTTGAAGAAACCGCAGAACGAACTTGGGCCGCGGTGGAACTCGCCCGTGCCGAAGTTGCCTTACGTGAAAGTGAGCAACGCTTCCGATTGATGGCAGATGCTGTTCCACAAATTGTTTGGATTACAGATGCCGAGGGGCGCGTTGAGTTCTTCAACAAGCAATGGAGCGACTACACCGGAGTCGCTTACGAACCGACAACGGCAGCCCAGGTGAGTGCTAACTTCGTTCACCCGGAAGATAGTGAGCGTACAATGGCGGCGTTTAACGAAGCGCGGCGCACTGGCAGCATTTTCTCGGTCGAACACCGGATTCGTTCGGCGGCGGGAACCTATCGCTGGTTTTTGGTTTGCGCCGAGCCTTATCGAGATCTGCAAACGGGTGAGATTGTTCACTGGTTCGGCGCATCAATCGATATCCACGAGCGCAAGCAGGCAGAACAAGCCCTGCGTGAGCGTGAACAACGACTGACTATTGCGACACAAGCAGCACAATTAGGAATATTCGAGTGGAAAGTACCAGAGGATGTCACAATTTGGGAGAATGATCGACTGTACGAAATGTTCGGACTCACGCCCGCCGATGGTTCAGTTTCGGCTCAAGAGTTTTTCAACAGCTACCTGCATCCAGACGATGCTGAAGCCTTTAGAGCCAAATTTACACAAGCGATGCAAACGGGCAGTTTGCGCCAAACGAGTTACCGTATTTGTCGCAAAGACGGAACAATACGCTGGCTCGAAGTCAACGGACAGTTTGAATTTGCCGCCGACGGTGAACCGTTGCGATTCGTTGGTGTAAATGCCGACATCACTGCTCGTAAACAAGCAGAAGCCACAATTGTGCAACGGTCAGCGCAATTTCGCCAACTAGCGGACGCAATGCCGCAACAGGTTTGGATTACCGATGCTCAAGGCAACACGCAATACGTAAATCAGCAATGGACAACTTACACCGGGCTGACACTGGAGCAGACTCAAGACATTCACTATGCGACTGGAGCCATTCACCCCGATGACTTTGAGATCGCGAGTCAACTGTGGAGTACTGCGCTGGCCACAGGAACACCCTATGAAGCTGAATTGCGTTTGAAACACCAAGTTGATCATACCTATCGTTGGTTTCTCTCCCGCGCGATCGCCATTCGTGACGAACAGGGACAAATTGTGCAGTGGTTTGGCACTAGCACAGACATTGAAGAGTTCAGACGCGCCCAGGCCCAACGAGAACAACTCTTACAGCGAGAACAAACCGCACGAGAAGCCGCCGAGAACGCCAATCGGATCAAAGATGAGTTTTTGGCAGTGCTGTCCCATGAGTTGCGTTCGCCCCTCAATCCCATCCTGGGTTGGACTCGGTTGTTACAGAACGGCAAACTCGATGCTGCCCGTCAACGAGAAGCCCTGGCAACTATTGAACGTAACGCTAAACTACAGACGCAGTTGATCGAAGACCTGCTCGACATCTCCCGCATTATGCGAGGCAAACTATCTTTAACCGTAGCTCCTGTCAGTTTGACGTTTGTGATTTCTGCTGCTGTAGAAACGGTGCGATTGGCGGCAGAGGCAAAAAATATTGGGATCGTGCTGGATTTTCATCCAGCGATTGCTCCGGTTTCTGGAGATGCCGCTCGTTTGCAGCAGGTTGTCTGGAACTTGCTGACCAATGCCGTCAAATTCACGCCCCATAAAGGACAAGTGAGTGTTGAACTGCGGCAACTTGACGGACTGGCACAAATTCGAGTCATTGACACAGGCAAAGGCATCAATCCGCAGTTTTTGCCGCATGTATTTGAGTATTTTCGGCAAGAAGATGGTTCAACTACGCGCAAATTTGGCGGCTTGGGATTAGGACTGGCGATTGCGCGGCAAATTGTCCAGATGCACGGGGGAACAGTGCAGGCAGATAGCCACGGTGTAGGGCAAGGCGCAACGTTTATTGTACAATTGCCGACGATGCAACAGACATCACCCATTGCACCTCAACCTATCCAAACTCAAGCAGATGCAGGATTGCCGCTAGCAGGCATTCAAATTCTGCTGGTAGATGATGAACCAGATACCCGTGAGTTTCAAGCTTTTGTGTTAAGCCAGAGTGGAGCAAGGGTGAGGGCTGTTGCTTCTGGCTTTGAAGCATTGCAAGCACTCGAACAGTCTACTCCCGATGTGCTAGTCAGTGATGTCGGCATGGCCCAGATGGACGGTTATATGCTAATAGAGCAAATTCGCTGTCTTCCACCTCATCGCGGCGGAAAGATAAGAGCGATCGCCTTGACTGCTTATGCTATGGATTTTGAGCGACAAAAGGCACTCCAGTCAGGATTCCAAGCTCACATCACAAAACCTGTGGAACCAGAAATGTTGGTCAAGGCAGTTATAAATGTGCTACAGCAGAACTGACTTGATGACGACGCTAGATCTAGCTTTGTCAGCAGTAATTTTTCTTAAGTTAATATTTTGGACAAGTCTAATATCCCCAGCTTTCTCGCTTCTGCTGGTCATGAGATAACCATTGTTGCTAAAGGAGCTTGATTTTTACCACTGCCTCATCCCCTCTTGAAGTTTTGCTACTGAAACACTGTGGAATTTTTACAGCCTAAGTATGCGCTTTTACGGAGTGTAGCGTAAAATTTGTTTTGTCGGAGTGAAATTACTGAAATCGCAATATATTTATGCTGCGGCAGCGGTGTTCTATTGTTTGATACAGTGATGCTTTGTCGATTGCTAGCCTTTTTATGGCCCTGGTGTACAGTGACAAATTAAATGGCATTAAGACAAATTCATGTCATGAATTTAAGCCTTACCCACTTCAGGTTTGCAATTGTTGCTGTTGATATGGCTTGTAAATTCTTTGGGCTAATTCTAGGCGTAAAGCTAGAGATTGCAAGCTTTACACTCTTAATGACATTATTTTGTCACAGCGACAAATAAAAAGTCACTGTACAGCTGTTCACCCAAATAATCTTCTAGGATGCGCTGCTGTACTCTCTTCATGAGAGAATCACCAAAGAAACGGATAATCGCAGCATCAATGCCACCGTCCATCATTCCGAAAGAGTTTGCTGGGCTGACCATACAATCATAATTTGGCAACCGCTCGAAATAGTTATTAACTATTTCTACATTGGGCAAGTAGTTAAACTTCTGTTGAAAGGCTGCACACAGCAAAGGGTTGGGAGCTACCAATATCAGTTTCAAGCTTTTATTTCCTCCGCTTGAATATTTATTTTATATCATGTCCGGTTGAACAATTTTCATTGCGTAGGCGAAGCCTTCCCGTTCGCGTAGCGTCTCCGACAGGAGAAGGGTACGAAGTAAAGCAATCTCCAAACCCTTGCGATTGCTACCCTGCGGGAAGCCACTTCGTGTCTACATTCCACTTCGTTGCATACCCTTCGGGAACGCCAGGGGCGAACGCAATGACATATCACAAGTAATTTGCCGGACATGATTAGGACTTACGCACTCAAGCCTGAAACCCCGATCCCCCCTAGCCCCCCTTAAAAAGGGGGGAACGTCTAAAGCCACGCCACTGAGGGAGTCGCTTAACCCGCAAGGGCGCAGGGCTGCCCCTTTCTAAGGGGGTTGGGGGATCTGAGTGCGTAAGTTCTGATGATATTAGATGTCAGCAAGGACAAACATCAACTGAATTTGTAATACAAATGTAGTATAATGATTTTGTTACCGCTCTAAAGCTAAGACTGTTTATTGCTTGAGCGAAAGGAAATTTTATGATTCCCCGAACGCGCATCCGTAATATTGGTATTTCTGCTCACATCGACTCTGGTAAAACTACGCTGTCAGAGCGAATTCTCTTCTACACGGGCAGAATCCACGCCATTGAGGAGGTACGGGGAGGCGGCAAGGGTGCGACGATGGACTTTATGCCAGAGGAAAAACTACATGGTATAACCATCACTTCGGCTGCTACCACCTGTCAGTGGCACGATTATCAAATCAACTTAATTGATACACCAGGACACGTTGATTTTACGATTGAAGTAGAGCGTGCCCTGCGGGTACTAGATGGGGCAGTAATGGTGCTGTGTGCTGTAGCAGGTGTACAGTCCCAGTCAATCACAGTAGATCGTCAGATGAAGCGCTATCGCGTACCGCGTTTAGCGTTCATCAACAAGATGGATCGCACCGGAGCAAATCCATTTTCCGTGGTGCAAGCCATGCGCGATCGCTTGGAATTAAATCCCTTGCTGCTTCAATATCCCATTGGTAGCGAAGACCAATTCCAAGGGGTGATAGACCTCATAGAGATGAATGCTCACTACTTTGAGGGTGAGAATGGAGAAAACTGGGTGAAAAAGCCAATTCCTGATGCACTTATGGATCAGGCGCAACAGGCACGAGATAAGCTACTAGATGCTTTGTCGCTGTTCTCGGAACCAATGACCGAAATGCTACTAGCAGAACGAGAGATTCCCCCTGAACTGATTTGGCAGACCATCCGCCAAGCTACCTTGAGCCTACAACTCACACCAGTGCTACTGGGTTCGGCATTTAAAAACAAGGGAGTACAAAACTTGTTAGATGCAGTTACCCTGTATCTCCCATCTCCTATAGATAGGGAAGTAGTCAAAACCGTAGAGTCTATAAGTCTCTACCCCGATCCTGATGCTTCCTTAGTGGCTTTGGCATTCAAACTTACTGTCGAATCCTTTGGGCAATTAACTTATACCCGCATTTACTCAGGGACATTGAAACCGGGTGATACCGTTTACAACTCCCGTACTGGAAAACGGGTGCAAATTGGCCGGTTGGTGAGAATGCACGCCAACAAGCGAGAAGAGGTGCAAGTTGCCGTAGCAGGGGATATTGTCGCTCTGTTGGGTGTTGATTGTGCTTCTGGCGATACATTTTGTAGTGGGGAGCCGCTGGTATCCTTAGAGAAAATGTTTGTGCCAGAACCAGTAATTACTCTGGCAATTACACCCAAAAAACAAGAAGATAGCGATCGCCTCTCGAAAGCACTCAACCGCTTTCAAAAAGAAGATCCCACTTTTCGCTTGAGCATTGACCCTGAATCAGGGGCAACTCTGATTTCTGGCATGGGAGAACTTCATCTAGAAATTTACCTAGAGCGCATTCAACGCGAATATAACGCTGAGGTATACGTTGGTACACCAGCCGTAGCATATCGGGAAACTATTGGGCAAAAAGCTCACTTCGACTACCGACTCAAGAAACAAACTGGCGGATCAGGCCAATACGCCCACGTCACCGGGTGGATTGAACCGACAGACGAGCCATTTGTCTTTGAAAACCGAGTCGTTGGGGGCGCAATTCCCAAAGAATATATCCCAGCCTGTGAGAAGGGTTTCCGCGAGGCGATGCAATCAGGACAGCTAGAAGGTTATCCTGTCACCGGGGTGAAAGTCGTTTTGGAAGGGGGTTCCTATCACCCAGTAGACTCTTCAGAATTAGCATTCCGGTCAGCAGCCCATCAAGCACTTGAGGGGGCAATTCGCAAAGCCAATTCCTACATCCTTGAACCGATCATGCTTGTAGAAGTGGAAACACCTAACGAATTCATGGGTAGAGTTCAAGGCGACCTCTCATCCCGTAGAGGTTTGCTCTTGGGTTCCGAGACGATGCAAGGATATTCAGTGATTCGGGCTGAAGTACCACTAGCGCGAATGTTTGGCTATTCTACAGACTTGCGATCGCTTACTTCTGGTATGGCAACTTTCACCATGGAATTTGCCTGTTACAGACAAGCCGATTCACCCAAGTAGCCATTTAATTACTAGTTCGTAGTTCATAATTCGTAATTGAAAAAGCAATTATGAATTACGAATTAAAATTTACGAATTAGAGAGTTACTTTGAAACTTCAAATATCTTGCTAACCAAGGGCAAAAGCCGACAATGAAGGCATGAAAATCTTTTTCCCTAATACCTAGTCCCTAGTTCCCAGCCCCCAATCCCCAGTCCCCATTATTTCTCGCCGCTCAACTTCACCGTTAAGCGGCTAATCTTTTTGGGAAAACTAATCTTGTTAGTAAATATTGATAAACTTTTATGGCAATTCCTCTCTTGCCCGGCGATGCTAGGCGAACGGATAGCTACGCTAAAGCAACCGTTGAGATTACCGACTATCACATCACCGAAGAGATTTACCCTGAAAGTCGAACTCTTTTCTATCGGACAATTGGTTATAAGGTGGCGCATGAAAATAATGACTCGCTTGGTTTGAATGCAGTCAATTTCCAACTCGCTTTAGATGAGGTGTTTCATGTCCGCAGTTAACCTCAGAAAAATTTTGAACAAAAAAGAGTTGCTGTCTCTGCTTCAGGATTTAGTTAACCAGTTCAATATTGCGATTGATGTTGAGCTGGTAGATGGCACAAAACTGATGAGCATTGGAAAGCAAACCTCAAAAAACCGATATCCAATTGAGGTGTCAGGAGAAATCATTGGTTGGGTTGTTGGGGAAGAACAAGCAACCTTAGTGGCGACTTTGCTCTCGCTTCTGGCAAAACAAGAAGCTGAGAAGAAAGAAATAGCTAAAGAATTGCTGGAGCGATACCAGGAAATTGATTTGTTTGAGGATATCTCGACGCAACTCACAACAAGTTTGGATAGGCGACAGATTGCCCAACTTGTACTACAGGAAATGAGTCAATTAATTGATTCGTCTGCGGGGATGATTTTGCTCCTCAGTTCGGATGCAACTGCATTGGAAATCATTGCCGAATTTGGACAGTTTTTTGACCACAATCAGCCGGAACCTGGTAAGGGAATTATTGGCAATATTGTGCAATCTGGTCGGGCAGAACTTATTAATGATGTGCAAGCCGATCCTCGATTAGAGGGGCAGGAAAACGTGAGTGCGCTGATTTGTGTACCGTTGAGAGCCAGGGAGCGGGTACTGGGAGCGATCGCCATTGGCACGCAAAAAACTTACGCCTACAAAGCCGAACACCTCAAACTCGTGAGTATCTTTGCCTCACAAACAGCGATCGCCATTGAAAAAGCCTTACTTTACGAGCAAAGCACTCAAGCAACCGCCCAGGCAAAAGCCCAGACACAAAGGCTTCAGCAAGCCCTTCATGATTTGCAACTAGCGCAAACCCAGTTAATCCAAAGCGAGAAAATGTCGAGTTTGGGGCAACTGATTGCCGGAGTTGCCCACGAAATCAACAACCCAGTAAACTTCATTGGCGGCAATTTGAAGTATGTTGCCGAGTACGCCAAAGACTTGTTGTACCTGCTGCAAGAGTATCAGAAATTCTTGCCTGTTACTCCGCCAGATCTGGAATCAGAGCTAGACAATATCGATTTGGAATTTATCATGGAGGATTTGCCCAAACTGCTGGATTCGATGAAGGTGGGTAGCGATCGCATTGTGGAAATTGTACAATCCCTGAAAAACTTCTCCCGCCATGATGCAGCCCAAATGAAAGCCGTCAACATCCACGATGGCATTGACGGGACGCTGATGATTCTCCGGCATCGTCTCAAAGCAGGTGTTCACAATGCAGCAATTGAAATCGTTAAAGATTATGCAGAACTCCCCCTAATTGAATGCTACCCCGGACAGTTGAATCAAGTTTTTATGAACATCCTGGCAAATGCTATTGATGCCCTAGAAGAGTCAGTAGTTAGTAGTCAGTGGCCAGTGGTAAACAAATCAAAAACAACACTCCCAACTATTACCATTCGCACCGAAGTTATTGACGACCAGTGGGTTGTAATTCGCATTGCTGACAACGGCCCTGGTATGAAGGAGGAGGTAATCCGTCGGATTTACGATCCCTTCTTCACCACAAAAGATATTGGCAAGGGAACCGGGTTGGGTATGGCAATCAGCCACCAAATTGTTGTGGAAAGGCATCGGGGAATTCTCAAATGTCGTTCTCAGCCAGGTGAAGGGACAGAATTCTGGATTCAGATTCCGGTGAATTGTGCAGTGATGGAAGCTGCTGAAGGCGAGAGTTGCACCTCTGCACCGAAGACGGCGATTGCGCTGCGCGCAGTGCCAAAGGCGATCGCCCCGCCAATTTCCCCAACCGAGTCATCCCCTACTCCTGATGCAGACGGATTCATTCCATCAACAACTCCCATGCTCAAACCTACGGAGCTGTTGATTCGACATACTCAACTGCTCCGGCGACTTTCGCAGCAAAATTCAGAAGTTGACGCTGCATCACCTGCTCAAATTTACTACATATTTCAACGCCACCCAATTTCATTAAAGCTTTACGCCACCTTGTTGTCCTGGTTCTGTTGTTCTCAACCTAGCCACTTACACCACTAAGAAAACAACCATGTCTAGCCAACTTGAGGAATATAACCGTCAGTTAATTGAACAATGTCCCGTCGGTCTGGTACTGTGCCGAACAGATGGAACACTGATTGACCGTACCAAGTTTATCCCTTGAGACTGGGTGTAAGGCTTTTGAACGCCTACACCCTCATACTCCACCCGCCAAAACCTTCGATTTTTCGTTTTTTCCCCGTGTCAAGTTCATTCAAACTTTCCCCAAAGCCATAACCTCACTCTTAAGGAAGATCCTGATTAAGGAGTAAGTCGGATTAAATAGAAGAGACCGTGTATGCATACGGATAAATCTTCATGAAGCGCGATACCACTGGTAAGTTTGTTAGTAATTGGGACTCAGAAAGGAAACAACGAGTTAGCTTATCTCTTACCAGTACAGCGTGGCGATCGCTCGATGAGGAAGCTCAAAAACGAGGAATTTCCCGTTCGGAAGTGATTGAACACGTTGCCCGTAGCTTTGGAAGTGAGCAACATCTCTCCAATGTTCATGGGGCGAATGGTGAAAACGCTTTGCTACAAGAATGCATCATAGAGCAGCAGCAAGCGATCGCCACCTTGCAGCATCAGAAACAGGAATTAGAAACTTTGCTGGAAAATGCTCCAGATGGAATCGCCCGCTTTGATTCGCAACTTTGTTACCTATATGCTAACCGAATTGTCGAGCAAACTTTGGGATTTTCACGGGATGCTTTACTGGGTAAATCCATGTCTGAATTTATGTCAGACCCAATTAACCAGTTTTGGGAAGAGCATTTACGTCAGGCATTTGTAACGGCTCAAGAACAGGAGATTGAATTTGAATTTGCCACCCCGTTTGGTGTACGGTTCTATCAGGCTAGGTTAGTTCCCGAATTGAATGCTGAGGGAATGCCAATATCTGTCGTAGTCATCAGCCGTGACATTACCGAAACTAGACTTGCCCAACAACAGCGCACCCAACTCATAACTGCCCAAGCAACTGAGCGCAAGGTGGCAATGATCCTGGAAAGCATTACGGATGCCTTTGTTGCCTTTGATCGCAATTGGCGCTACACCTATGTGAATCATGCGGCGGCTGAAATTCTTCATACAAAGCCAGAAGAGCTACTTGGAAAACACGTTTGGTATGAGGTTTTTCCCGATAAAGTGGGTAGTATAGCATACCAGGAACTGCATCGGGCATTGGCTGAACAAGTCCCTGTTTCCTGGGAAGAATTTGGACAACCGATCGAGCGTTGGTTAGAAGTGAATGCTTATCCGTCTGCTGAGGGTGTGGCAGTCTATTTCCGTGATATCACAAAGCGCAAACAAGCTGAGGCAGAGCGGGAGAGGTTGCTGCAAGAGTTAGAAACAGAACGCACTCGGTTTGAAGCGGTTTTACGACAAATGCCTGCTGGCGTGATGATTGCCGATGCCGCTTCTGGTAAGCTGGTTCTGACCAATGAACAAGCCAAACAGATTGTTGGGTACGGTTATGAACAGTCGCTTGAGCTTGAGGAGTATGTAGCCATTACTCCATTTACAGCCTTTCGCTGTGATGGACAAATTTACGCAGTTAACGAATATCCACTGGTGCGATCGCTCTTAACAGGTGAAGTAGTATCTAACGAAGAAATCGAACTACAAAAGAAAGACGGTAGCCGTATTTTCATTAGTGTGAACTCAGCACCAATTTTAGATCACCAAGAGCAAATTGTTGCAGCCGTTGCGGTATTTGACAATATAACCGAGCGCGAGATGCTTCGCACGCAAAGCGATCGCCTTTTAGAACGAGAACAAGCTGCCAGGCTGGAAGCAGAAACAGAACGCCAGCGGCTGTATGATATCCTGATGCAGTTTCCTGCCATGATTGGAATTGTTACAGGCCCCGATCTTGTGTATGAATTTGCTAATCCTACCTATCTGCAAGTGGCTGGGCGTACTCCAGATATTATTGGCAAACCGATTCGGGACGTTTTCCCGGAGTTAGAGGGGCAAATTTACTTTGATGTACTCGATCAAGTTTACCGCACAGGAGAAACGTTCATTCGGGATGAGTCGCCCACCTACTGGGATCGGAACGGTGATGGTGTGTTGGAAGAGGCATTCTTCAACTGCGTCTTTACAGCTTGGCGGGATGGGTCGGGAAACATTCAGGGCGTGTTAATTTATAACATTGAAGTGACAGCCCAAGTCCGGGCACGGCAACAAATTGAACAACTGCTCAAGCATCTCCAGCAGAAAGAAGAAATTCAGCAATTCCTGATCGAATTAAATGACGCGATTCGGGCAATTCAAGACCCGCAGGAAATTATGTGGCAGGTGGTTCGTGCCACAGGGCAACAGTTCCAAGTCAGTCGCTGTACTTATGGTGAAATTGATTCAACGCAGGAATACGTAATTGTCGATCGCGACTATTGTAATGGTGTAATCAGTGTGGTTGGCAGTCACCACATGAATTCCTTTGGCCCGGAAATTATTGCTGAACTAAAGCAGGGCAAAACAATAGTCGTGGATGATGTCGATACCGATCCTCGGACTGCTGGATCTGGGACAGCCGCCTTTGATGCAATTGAGACGAAATCTCTTCTGTGTATTCCCTTGGTGAAAGCGGGACGGTTTGTGGCGCTATTTGTGTTGCACCATGTTTCTCCTCGTCACTGGACAGAAAATGAAGTGGGGCTGATGGAACAAATTGCCGAACAAACTTGGTTAGTCGTGGAGCGATCGCGGGCAGAAAAGGCACTACGAGAAAGTGAGGCTTACCTGCAATTTGCGCTCAAGGTCGGACGTATGGGAACGTGGAACTGGGATACACAGACTGGCAAAATGATCTGGTCAGAAGGACACTTCACCATTTTAGGTCTGCAACCGTATGAGTGCGAACCCAGCTATAAAGTTTGGGCAAATCAAGTGCATCCTGATGATTTAGCACCAACGAAGGCGAAACTTCGGCAAGCTATGCTGGAAAAAAAGGAGTATCACCACGAATATCGCCTGCGGTGGCCGGATGGCTCGATTCACTGGATAGAAACAAGGGGACAATTTACTTACGATTCTCAAGAAAATCCTAAACACTCAATCGGCGCTGTCATTGACATCACAGAGCGTAAGCAAGCTGAACAAGAACGGGAACAATTGCTAGAGCGTGAACGCATTGCTCGGACTCAAGCAGAAGCTGCACAGCGTCAACTGGCAACTATGTTTGAAACCTCTCCGGTGGGCATTGCCCTGTTAGATGCCGAGCAGCGATTTATTGCGATTAATGAAGCATTAGCCGAAATCAACGGACTCACCCGTGAACAACACTTAGGGCATTCAATTCCCGAACTGTTTGGTCAATCCGATCCCAAATTAGTTGAAGTTTTTGACTACATTTACACCACAGGCAATCCTTTTATCTCACCTAAATTTGCTGTCAAAGTTCCCGGACGCAGCGATCGCTCTCCCGGTTACTACAACGTTTACTATCTGCCAACAACGAACTCAAATCAGCAGGTAAAAAATGTTTTAGTGTATGTCTTAGACGTGACAGAGCAAGTCAGGTTAGAGCGTAACCAACGTTTTCTGGCAGAGGCGAGCGCAGTTTTGGCCTCATCGCTTGATTATCAAATCACCCTGGAGCGAGTGGCACAGCTGGCAGTATCTGAGTTGGCAGATTGGTGTACAGTCCACATAGTTGAAGAAGATGGTGCGATTGAGCAGATTGCAGTAGCTCACTCCGACCCTGCCAAACTGGAATGGGCTAATCAAATTAGAGACAAATACCCTCTGAACCGGGATGATCTTCGCGGTGCTGCATTGACATTGCGAACTGGGCAATCAGATTTGTTAGCGGATATTCCAGATGAGTTGCTGGTACAAGCAGCCCGTGACGCAGAACATTTAGAAATTTTGCGCTCTGTTGGGTTTAAATCTGTAATGACAGTGCCACTACGAACCCAAACACGGATTCTCGGTGTTATATCCTTTATTTCAGCTGAGTCTGGGCAAAAATATGACCAGAGGAATTTGCAACTAGCAGAAGAACTAGCTTACCGTGCTTCCTTAGCAATTGATAATGCTCAATTGTATCGGGTAGCTCAAAGCGATCGCGCCAAAGCAGAAGCCGCTAACCGAATTAAAGACGAATTTCTGGCTGTACTTTCCCACGAATTGCGATCGCCCCTAAATCCAATTCTCGGCTGGACAAAAATACTACGAAGTAAGCGGCTAGATTCCACAAAAGCTGACCAAGCTTTAGAAACGATTGAACGCAATGCGAAGTTGCAAGCACAATTGATTGAAGACTTATTAGATGTTTCCCGCATTCTCCAAGGCAAAATGACCTTAAACGTTGCCCCAGTTGATTTAGCTGCCACAATTGAAGCAGCCAAAGAAACTGTACAATTAGCAGCAGAAGCCAAAAATATTCAAATCCAGACCACACTCAACTCAATTTCAGGCACTGTTTCCGGCGATACCAACCGCCTACAACAAGTTGTCTGGAATCTCCTCTCTAACGCTGTCAAGTTCACACCATCTGGAGGACGAGTTGAGGTGGAACTGGCTCAGGTTGGCACATATGCTCAAATTCAAGTCAAAGATACAGGAATTGGTATCAGCCCAGAATTTGTACCTTATGTGTTTGAATACTTCCGGCAAGAAGATGGCACAAGGACGCGAAAATTTGGCGGCTTGGGATTGGGGCTGGCGATCGTCCGTCATTTAACCCAACTGCATGGAGGAATCGTTGAGGCAGATAGTCCAGGACAAAATTTAGGAGCAACATTCACTGTCCGGCTACCGTTAAATAGGATTGATCAACAAAGAATTAGAACTGAAAATGCAATACTCAATAATGAGGAATCAGCAATCAGCGCTCCCTTAACAGGTATTCAAATATTGGTTGTAGATGATGATGCAGATATGCGGGAGTTGGCAGAATTCATCCTGACGCAATCTGGCGCAGAAGTTACCACAGCCGCTTCAGCAGCAGAGGCATTAGCTTTCTTCAATCAGTCTGTCCCGGATCTTTTACTGTGTGATATTGGTATGCCTGAAATGGATGGCTATTCCTTGATTCGGCAAATTAGAAAGTGTGCGGCGGTAAGTGAAACTATGCCGAAGGCGATTGCGCTTACTGCTTATGCAGGAGAAATTAACCAGCAACAAGCCTTGGCTGCCGGATTTCAAATGCATATCTCCAAGCCTGTTGATCCGGAGATGTTAGTGCAGGCTATTGTCCAATTGCTTCATCCCATCAAGCGAGGCAAATCCTTGAAACCTTAATACACAACGCCACATACCTGTATAGTTCTAGCCTTGGCAATGCTAAATTCAAACACACTTAAACTGACCTGTAAGTTGGTAAAAAAATAAACATAGCAACTACTGTAGAAAAAGTCTCATACGTTAGGCAAACTGAGTTGGACATTTAGGAGTTTTGTGTGCCTACCTTGAAAACTTTGCAACCTGGAGATGAAGTGTTGTTAGAAGCCTTTCTTTTACAACACGCCGATACTTCTATGTTTTTACGGTCGAATTTGCGAGAAGCTGGGCTATTTGACCAGGATAGCAGGTTTCAAGGGACTTATGTAGCCGCGATCGTAGATAAAAAGATAGTGGCAGTCGCCGCCCACTATTGGAACGGGATGGTAATTGTCCAAGCACCAGTGCAACTTGCAGACGTGGTGGAAGCAGTTGTGGCGCAGTCTGGCAGAAGCATTTCTGGAATTGCTGGCCCAGCAAAACAAGTCGAAGCTACAAAAAAAATCTTGGGGCTTGCTAACGAACCAACTTACTTAGATGAGCGTGAAATACTGTTGTCCTTGCCGCTGCAAAACTTACAGATACCAAAAGCTTTAGCATCAGGGGAAGTGCGATGTCGATTGCCACATCTAGATGAATTGGATTTGCTCAGTAAGTGGAGCGTTGCCTATAATGTGGAAGCCTTAAGACAACAAGAAACTCCTGAGTTGCTTCCAGCTTGTCGCCAAACACTTGAGTCCCATCAAGCTAAGGCTAGCCATTGGGTCTTAGTAGTAAAAAATACTCCTGTTTCTTATAGTGCCTTCAATGCTCGCCTACCTGATATTGTGCAGATTGGGGGAGTGTGGACACCTCCGCAATTGCGGGGTAAAGGCTATGCTAAAAGCGTAGTAGCAGGCTCATTGCTAGAGGCGCGATCGCAAGGAGTAGAACGCGCTATCTTATTTACAAATCGAGAAAACTTGGCAGCACAAGCAGCATATAAAGGTATTGGTTTTCAGGCTACTGGAGAGGAGTTTGGCTTAATGTTATTTGAAGATCCTCAGTAATCAACTCTAAAACTACTAGATTGATAAATATCATTCATATGCAATACGGTTCGGATAACTCCTAAGTTTGTACTATTAGCAGCTTTTAAGTTTGAACTATGAGCCAGTATCGCTTTAAACATTCATTCTCTGTTGACCCTAGCTTAAGTAATAAGCTTTTTGACTTGTTAGAAGTCACATTTCCTGGAATCAGCAGTGCAGCAGAATGTGCGAGAAAACTAGGTGCATCCTGGGAAGCTGCTTCGACTCCCTTTATTCGCCTTCATGATGATATTGCCATTACTCATGTCGGAGTAGTAGAAATTCCTATGCAAATTATGGGGCAAAAAGTGACTGTTGGAGGAATCCATGCAGTATCTACCCATCCCGAATTTCGCAGAAGAGGCTATTACCGTGAAGTAATGAACGAAGTACTGGAATATTGCGACCAACTTTATGAAACACTAGTATTAACGACATCGCAACCAGAGCTTTACCAACCTTTTGGCTTTCGCGTAGTTGAAGAAAACATCTTCAAAGTCAAGTGTGGTTCCATAGGTAGCACTTATGGTTTGAGAACACTGGATTTTGCAGATGCCCAAGATTTAACATTGCTGCACAGACTTTTGGAAACACGCGTTCCCGTCTCTAATATAGTTGGGGTAGTCAACGAAAAAGCCGCGTTCTGCGTCAATGAGGGAAGTCGCCCTTTGCATTATGCACAAGATTTAGATTTGATCGCTTGTTTGGAGATAGAAGATACCCGACTTCATCTTTTTGATATCGTTGCAACACAGATATACCCTTTGCAAAACATCCTCGCAAGAATACCTCAACTCATTGAAGAGGTAGTAATTTACTTTAGTCCTGAGCTTCTCAATATCGAAAATGTACAAGCACTTCCCTACGTCATTGATGAAGCGGTGCTGATGGTGCGCGGTAAATTTGCAGCGGAGGAACAGAAGTTTATGTTGCCACGTTCTGCAAGGTGTTGAGGCTCAAGCGTTGACAAGAAATAACTTAATTTGTGAAAACTTCGTAGGGCTAGCAATGCACAGCTTAGAGAATTATGAATTTTTCACTAATCATGCTCACGGAACAGATTGACAGAAAATATCCCTGAGTTACGTAAAAGCTGTATAAAATTTGAGCTTTTTTAAAAGCAGTATGCTGAGTGATGTGAAACGATTTAACCTAGTAATTCTAAGATTATCATAGATATAATAGTTAGTGTTTTTAAATTTAAAGTATTGAATTATACTGTGTGAATTTATCTGGTTTTATATCTGGTTTTACAATAGTTAATAGCTTTATAGTTGGGCTTGTTTGCTATTTAAGCTATATAGTACTTGTTATGCCAATAAAATAGCAAATGTTGCATTCAATAAGCAAAAAGCATTATTACAATCAAGCTGAAAAGCTGACATATATTGACAAACGAGATAAAATTACTGTTAGCTCAACCTATCAAGATGAGAGAAATTAGCAGAGAGGGCAGTATGACAGCAAAACCCCACTCGAAAATTCTCACAGAACTACTCAATCTGGAAGGAATGAAAGTAGAAAGTTACATTCATCATGAGGGAGTAGGAGTAATATTGCATTTAACAGCAGAATCGAAAAAATCTATCTGTCCTCAATGTGGAGAACTCAGCCAGAAAATACATCAAAATCACAGATATCTGGTGAAAGACTTACCATTAATGAGCCAACCAGTATATTTGGATATAAATCGCCGACAATTCAAGTGTTGTGTCTGTAATAAACCATTCAGTGAAGAATTTAACTTTGTCAAAAAAAGAAGAACATATACTTGTCGATTTGCCAAAAATATTGTCAATCAAATTTTAAAAAATGATGTGAAGAATGTAGCACAAAGAAACAATGTCAGCCCAGAAGAGATTGAGACAATGTTAAAAGACGCATCTCAAGACTTGATAGGCTCAAAGCCATCTGAGTTACAACGATTAGAAATAGGTCAAACAACCTTGTATCAAGGTTGAGCTAAATAACCAGAAAACAAGAACTTACTGACCTGTATGCGAATATAAGTCAGATAAATAGTAGTTATTGGCAGTTCTAAAAAGTAACAAGTTTTCAAACAACAATTAAAATTGCTGCCAACAAGTTTACTAAGTTTTATAAATTTAAAATTAGAAATTTAATTGTAGAAAATTTTAATTATTAATTTAGCATAACTAATACTGACGTAAAATTATTATTTTCATAATAATTTACAATTTGAATTGGGAATTTTCCGCCATCTTGTATAGACTTACAAGTAGGTCTTCTATCTTCCAGTAGACAAATTTATGGGTGTAAGAAAGACAAAATTTAGAAATTAGAAAACCTTCGTTTGAGACATCTAGTATTTTGTCAATAGTGTCAATTTAAGTCTGAAAAGTTTTTAGAGCTTGCCGCTAAATATAACCTGGTAATGAGGTATTTCTCAAACCTTTATCAAGTCTAGCTTTCAGTTTAAATTGACGCCGATAGTGTTTTTTAGCCCACTATAAAGCACTCATATACTTTTGCGAGGACTGCTTTTTGAATTAACAAAGCAGACATTGTTAGTCAGCAATTCAGGAGCAATATTAGAAAATTATAAATAACAAGTTGCTGACATACTAGTACTTCATCTCTTCCTAGAGATGAAGTACTAGTAGCTCGATATTTTCTGAGAAATAGCCAATTAGGAGAAACTATCATGGCAGTAACATGGATTCCAGGTCTAAATGGCGCAAATGTACCAACTAATGGCCCAGATATCGGTACTAGTAATGCAGCTTCTGATGTCTTAAATGGTCTTGGTGGGAATGATATTCTCAATGGTGGGGGTGGCAACGATACTCTCAATGGTGGGGATGGCAACGATACTCTCAATGGTGGTAATGGGAATGACCTTCTCAATGGTGGGGCTGGCATCGACATTCTTAATGGTGGAATTGGCAGCGATACCCTAGTAGGAGATACTGGGAACGACATTTTCAATGGTGGGGCTGGCAACGACCGACTAATTTGGAATAACGGTGACGGCAGCGACATCATGAATGGCAATGGTGGCAGCGACGTGGTTGAGGTCAATGGCGCGGCAGTGGGCGACGTATTCCGCTTACAAGGGAACGGCGGCAATGCCATATTCGACCGGCTGAACTTGGTTCCATTCACCCTGACTGTTAATGGTGTGGAAAGTTTCGAGGTCAATGGACTTGGAGGCAATGATAGCCTCCAAATTGACAGCCTAGCAGGGACTGACGTAACTGCGGTTACTTTTACAGGCGGTGCCGGAAACGATACGCTTGATGGTAGCGGCACAGCTACACCGTTAACTGGCTTTGGTGATGAGGGCAACGACAGTCTTATTGGTGGGGCTGGCGCTGACATTCTCAATGGTGGAATTGGCGCTGACATTCTCAATGGAGATGCTGGCAACGATGTTCTCAATGGAGATGCTGGCGCTGACATTCTCAATGGTGGGGCTGGTGCTGACATTCTCAATGGAGATGCTGGCGCTGACATTCTCAATGGTGGGGCTGGTGCTGACATTCTCAATGGTGGGGCTGGCACCGACAATCTCAATGGAGGGGCTGGTAACGATGTTCTCAATGGAGATGCTGGTGCTGACAATCTCAATGGTGGTGCTGGCGCTGACATTCTCAATGGTGGGGCTGGTGCTGACATTCTCAATGGTGGGGCTGGCGCTGATGTGCTCGTAGGTGGACTGGGGTCAGATACCCTGACGGGCGGAACTGGGGCAGATACGTTTGTCTACCTCAGCAGCGCTGAGTCACCTGTTGGCGCAGGTTTACGTGACACAATCACAGACTTCATCAGTGGCGTCGACAAAATCGATTTGGGAGGAATCTATGGGCCTCCGCTCGTGTTCATTGGCGGTTTAGGCTTTGGTGGAGTTGGTCAAGTGCGATACGCCGACGGATTGTTGCAAGCCAATCTCCTAGGCGATGTAACCCCAGACTTTGAGATCCAATTGGCGGGTGCGCCAGTAATAAATGCAGGTGATCTCATCCTCGCCTAAGTTGAAATCAAGGGTGAGTATGGTGGTTGGCCATGAAGATAGTCTAGTCATGGAAAACCACAATGGCCAAGAAACAGGCCGTTTCACTCACCCTCAAACAAAGACAGACACTGGATGTATTCACGACCAAATACAGAACTGCGGCTTACCAACTCAACCGCATTAACAATTCTCAGTAAAATCTTAAACGTTTAAAAAAGAGCAATTATCATGATAATTGCTCTTTTTTAGGTTCATTATATTGCTGTGAAGTTTATTCCCATCAGTAGATGACTGGAAGATGGTACTATTTCTAGTTCCTGGAGTAACTGCGGTTGGAGTCGATTCCATAGCTGGAACATGAATAAATTTAAGGGGAAAGCCAAACTGTAGGTGGCTTTTTTCAAAAAAATTGCCAAACAAGGAAAATCTCATGACTCAATACGATTATGTAGTGATTGGTGCAGGATCGGCAGGCTGTGTTGTTGCTAATCGTCTGACCGAAGACGGTAAAACAACTGTGTTATTGCTGGAAGCGGGTGTTCCGGCTACCAAACCGGAGATCCAAGTTCCTGTACTCTGGACAAAACTATGGGGTACTGAGGTGGACTGGGCATATTTTACGGAAGAAGAACCGTATTTAAATAACCGCAAATTTTTTGTCCGCGTGGGAAAGTTTTAGGTGGCACCAGTTCAATCAACGCTATGATTTATATTCGCGGCAATCGGCATGATTACGATCGCTGGCAGGAATTAGGCAATCTCGGTTGGAGTTACCAAGATGTGTTGCCATATTTCAAGAAATCTGAAAACCAGCAGCGAGGAACATCAGAATTTCACGGGGTCGATGGAGCGTTGACTGTGAGTGATCCCTTAGCGCCGAGCGTGACATCACAACGATTTGTGGAAGCAGCCGTTGCACTTGGCTATGAGCGTAATCCTGACTTTAATGGTGCACAGCAGGAGGGAGCAGGACTTTATCAGTTAACTGTAAAAGAGGGTAAGCGGCAAAGTACTGCGGCTGCGTTCCTACTACCGATTCTCGATCGCCCCAATTTAACAGTCAGCACTGGTGCATTAGTCACGCGGTTACTATTTGAAGGAACACGCACGGTGGGAGTAGAGTATCTGCACAATGAAACGATACACCAATCTTTTGTGAATCAGGAAGTGATTCTCAGTGCTGGCGCGTTAGATTCCCCCAAGCTGCTGATGCTCTCTGGAATTGGAGATGCTGAACAACTGCGGGCGTTAGACATTCCTGTAGTTGTTGATTTGCCCGGTGTCGGTCAGAACCTCCAAGATCACCTTCATGTCCCAGTGGCATATCAGGCAACTCAGGAGCTGCAACCTGCCCCAACCAGCAATATTGTGGAAGCTGGATTGTTCCTACATACCGAAGGTCGTTTAGATGCTGCGCCTGATTTACAGTTTTTCTGTGGCCCTGTTTTGTGGACACCTCCTGCTTATCCCCGCGAAGGCCCAGGATTCTCAAGTACAGCCTGTTTGACCCAGCCCTACAGCCGTGGCAGTGTTAGTCTGCGTTCTGCTTCCCCCAAAGACCCACCCTTAATCCGGATGAACTATCTCCAGAGTGAATCCGATCTGCAACTAGCTTTTGCAGGACTCAAAATTAGCCGTCAGTTGTTACATTCAAGTGTATTTGATGAGTTCCGAGGCGAGGAAGTTGCTCCTGGTGCTGATGTATCTAGCGATGAAGCACTCCAAGTTTATATCCGGCAAGGTTGTAATACTGTATACCACCCTGTTGGCACTTGCAAAATGGGAACTGACTTAATGGCAGTGGTAGACCCCGAACTGCGGGTACATGGTGTTGAAGGATTGCGTGTTGTAGATGCATCAATTATGCCAACTATCACTACGGGAAACACAAACGCACCCACAATTATGATTGGTGAAAAGGCAGCCGATTTGATTAAAGTCGCAGGTCGGGTTCCAGAGCAAGTGCCGTTAACAAGTGCGATCGCCTAAGCGCACTGCACTTTGCGTAATCGCTTGACTACCTAAAGCATGATCAAACCCAGCCTGACACCAACGGTCACAGCTTCGGTGCGGCTGGAGACACCAAGCTTTTGAAAAATAGATGAGATATGAAACTTCACCGTATGCTCGGAGATATGCAAGTGTTTGGCGATCGCTTTATTACTTATCCCAGAACCAAGCATTTCTAATACTTCAATTTCCCGTGGTGTCAGAGTTTGTACGGGAGTTGCCATGATTTTTTCTCGCATAGGCAACAACTCCACAGCATCTGGATGTAGCACTACCAAATCATTTGCGATCGCAATCACAGCAGCGATAATTTCTGCTTCTGTACTATCACCAGGCAATATGCCTTGGACACCAGAACGCAGTGCCATCTCTAAGTCAATGGTTTCAAGTTCTTCAATAATAATCAGAAATCCCAAACTGTATTGCTCCTCTTGGATCAGCAGCAATTGTTCCCAGATTGATGGTTGCGGATTAGCACCCAAATCTAGTAGCACCACATCGGGTTGTAATTGCCCAACTTCCCTGACCAAAACATCTAAGTTGGATGCACTCCCCACTACAGCCAACTGTGTATTGCTAGTCACCACAGCTGACAAACCTGCCCGTACTATAGGAGAAGGGGCAACTACCATCACCCGGATCATTTTGCCTCCACAGCAGTTTTCCCCGCAACATGGATAATGAATTGTTGCCCACCACGCAAGGCTTGTAAGGTTAGGGATTCGCTGTCGTTGCTTTGATGCAGATATTTGGCTAAGTCATCAAGTCTAGTAAATAGCCGCCCTGAAACTCCAATCAGCACATCACCGATTTGCACACCAGCAGTTTCTGCCGCACTACCAGACAGCACAGATAATACTAATAAACCAAACGTGCGTTGATCTACAAACACAGGTTGCAAAGTTACTCCTAGCTGCCGGCGACTGTGGCCACGCAAAAAACGGTTGACAGCCAAACTAGGGATAGCCACAGCCAAACCATTAACAACCATCGTGTTGATTCCCACGACTCGACCGAGACAGTCGGCAAGCGGCCCCCCGGAATTGCCAGGGTACAATCGAATATTAGCCATGACTGCACGCTGATGATTAGCATGGATGATTCCTGTTGTCACCGCGCCACTATCAGCAAACGGATTTCCCACCGCTAAGACTAATTCACCTACTCGCAGTCCATCAGAATCACCAATAGTTGCAATGTTTAAATTAGTTGCAGTAATTTTTAAGGCGGCTAAATCCTGCTGTGGGTCAAAGTGTGTACGCACAGCATCAAATACCCGCCCATCAGACAATTGAACCGTTGCCTTATGGCTGGTTGCTACATGGGCATTAGTGATAATTAATCCGTCAGGTTGCCAAATTACGCCAGAACCAACTCCTTGAGAATTGCTTTGAACCTTGACTGTGGTGTGGCGTAACTTAGCAGCTAGTGCTGTTAATTCAGCAGTGAGGTTTGTAATTGTAGTGGTCATATTGATTCTTAAAAAACTCTGCGTTACTCTGTCTTGAAAAGTTTGCTCAACGGGGGGAACCCCCGCACGCAACTTTTCGCTGCGCTTACTTTGCGTGACGGCAGTCGCTACAACGGGGGGAACCCCCGCAACGCGCTGCCTCCCCTTTGCGTTAAAAAAAGCTACGAACTGGTAAGCGGTACTCAATTAACGGGAATGCGGCGAACCCCTCCTACCTCCTCTTCCTCTCCTGTGATGGGAGGGATGAGGAATGTCAGCATCAGATTCTTCAGTTATAGGACGTTCACCAATTGCGATCGCTAACTCAATTAACGCCCCACCACGCACAACTTGTACTGGCACAGTTTTACCAACGCGATCGCTACTATTAAGTAGCGCCATAACATCACCTGTATCACTTACAGTTGTGCCGTCAAATGAAACTAATACATCCCCAAGCAGCACACCTGCATTCTCAGCTGGGCCACCTGGCTCGACATTCACAACAATCACACCGATATCAGAAGTTAAATTTAAGGCTGTTTTCAAGTTATTTGGCAAGCGTACAGGTTGCATTCCCACACCCAAATAGCCTCGTGAAATATGCCCTTTTGCTACCAATTGGTCAACCACACGATTAACTGTAGCAACAGGAATAGTTAAAGCTGTGCCGCGTCGTCCTGATGTATTCATTCCTACCACATAACCTGCGGCATCTACCAGTGGGCCGCCTGCAAAGCCGGGATAAAGGATAATATCTGGGCGGATGTATTGGTCAATATTACCACCGCTCATACTCCGCCATGCACCACTAACCACACTCACAGCACCCAAAACCGCCCGTAAATCACCTTCGTTACTTCTTGCCAGTCCCAACACCAAATGACCGACTTTGAGTGTCGTCGCATCGCCAATTTTCGCTATGGGGATTTCTACATTTTGGAGTTGGAAGACAGCTACATCGGTGCTAGAATCATGACCCAAATGTGTAGCTTCTACAGTGCGACCATCTGATAACGTAACGGTTATTTCGTCATAACGCTGAAGCGTCTCATCAGAAGTAACAATGATACCATTACGCCAGTGAATTCCACTTGAGGAAACACGCGTACCAGCATTCACTGCAACCACAGCACTTCCAGCTTGCTCTACCGTATCGGCTAAACTGTTGGACAAAGCCAGTAATGAGGACATCAAAATTTCTCCACCAAAGTTCTTACTCTGCTCTTATGGTGTCGTGATTTACTCATGAGCGGCATCAGAAAATTGGGGAGAATTCACCCTATAAAAATGGCTAGTACCTTTACGAAGCGTAGCGGTTTCAGAAATTTTCCAATGGGTGGCTTATTTACGCCGTGCTGTACTATAGCAATCCGGTCAAGGTGGATGCAATTATTACTCATTCGAGTTCGGAACTCGGAACTTCGTGCTTGGAACTCGGAACTTCGTGCTTGGAACTCGGAACTTCGTGCTTGGAACTCGAAACTTCGGACTTAGAACTCGGAACTTCGGACTTAGAACTCGGAACTTCGGACTTAGAACTCGGAACTTCGTGCTTGGAACTCGGAACTTCGTGCTTGGAACTCGGAACTTCGTGCTTGGAACTCGGAACTTCGTACTTAGAACTCGGAACTTCGTGCTTGGAACTCGAAACTTCGGACTTAGAACTCGAAACTTCGGACTTAGAACTCGGAACTTCGGACTTAGAACTCGGAACTTCGTGCTTGGAACTCGGAACTTCGTGCTTGGAACTCAAAACGTCGAGTTCGGAACTTGAAATGTCGTGCTTGGAACTTGGAACCTTAACCCGCATTTCTCACAAGCTTGAGGGGAAGAAGGGGCAGAGGGGAAAGTACAGACGCGATTAATCGCGTCTCTTGTACAACAACTCTCCCCTGCTCCCCTGCTCCTCTGCTGCCCTAATTTACTATCTTTGAATGCAACTCGGTATGAATTGGTATGATTTAGGGCTGACATATCAAACAAAAATGCCCGGTTACATAAGAGCAACCAGGCTAAGATTAAGGTTATTAAAATTAGCAGATTTGAATTAGCAATTAGCTGTAGATAGCTAATTGCTAGAAAATTATACTAGGAAGCAGATTGCAGATTTACTTTGACAACTTTGTTCTTTTCCGCTTCAGCTTTAGGTAATGTCAAATTCAAAATGCCATCTTTGTATTCTGCGGTCACCTTGGTGTTTTCGATCCGAGTAGGTAAAGGAATCACGCGCTGGAATTTACCATATTGAAATTCACTCTTCGTAACGCCTTTTTCTTCAGTCTTAGCTTCAGACTTCCGCTCACCACTGATATAAACAGCTTTTTCAGTGACTTGCAAATCTACATTTTTAGCATCAATTCCTGGTAGCTCTAGCTTCAAGTGAAGAGCATCTGTAGTTTCTTGTAACTCAGCAGCAGGAACTCTAATAAAGTCTCTTTCAGCAACAGTAGATGGGAGCATATCTTCGTCAAACAAGCGATTCAGTTGATTTTGTAGGGTTGTCAATTCTTGCCAGGGATTCCAACGTACTAATGCCATATCTCCACCTCGTATAAAAGAGTTTATTTAGTAATCGATTGAGGATTAAATCCTTGCTTTGTTCTTATAGTATTGAAAAACTAAATTAGGATAAATTCGGTTTTCTTCACCGAGTTAATGATGATTGCCGAACCAAAATATTACCTGATAAAAGTACGGTTAAATCTATTTATTATGTTCGGTAAACCCAACCACAAATTTAAAATTTTAATTAGTGTAGTGTGGGCAATGCTACGTGCTTGAATTACAAATTACGAATTACTATTAGAACAGTTTGCAAGATGCCAAACTAGCGATCGCCCGCACCAGTTCATCCGGCTCTACTGGTTTAGATAAATGCTTTTGAAAACCTGCTTTTAGGGCCTGTTGTTGGTTAAATTCACCTGCATACGCAGTCAAGGCGATAGCCTTCGGCATAGCTTCGCTTACCGCTGGAATCTGTCCGCCTTGCTCTGAAGGCCAGCCTCTAACTTGACGCATCAGCGTATATCCATCCATTTCGGGCATGGCAATGTCAGATACTAGAACATCTGGATGAAACTGTTTTAAAATCTCCAAAGCCTCAGTTGCTGATGATGTCGCCTTTACCTCAGCACCATATTGTTCGATTATGAACGTCAGCATCTCGCGTGTATCAACTTCATCATCGACTACCAGCACCTGAACTCCACTCAAATCCAATAATTTTTCTGTTTGTGTTTCGTTCCGCTTTACCTCTGGCGTGGTAATCATTAGCGGTAATCGCACCGTAAATGTTGCTCCCTGTCCCTCTCCTGGACTTTCTACATAAACTGTGCCACCATGCATTTCTACAATATGACGCACGATCGCCAATCCCAATCCTAAGCCGCCAAACTTTCGTGTTGTTGCGCTATCTGCTTGACGGAATGTATCGAACACGTAAGGCAGAAACTCTGAACTGATTCCCTTACCAGAATCGCTCACTTGAATTTCAGCATAAGTATCAGCAGACTCTAGCTTAATTTTCACCTCACCACCTACAGGGGTGAACTTGACTGCATTCGAGAGCAAATTCCATACAACTTGTTGCAAACGGCCGGAATCACCCATAAAAGATTTTACTGAAGGAGCAAAATCCGTGTGAATTTGAATTGACTTGGCTTCAGCTGCTAGACGTACCGTCTCCTTAGCTGCTTCAATCGTTGCGGCTAAATCAACTGGGCAAATATTGAGCATCAATTTGCCTTGCAAAATCCGAGAAATATCTAATAAATCGCCGATGAGTTGAGTTTGCAATTGAGCATTCCGCTCGATTGTCTCCAATGCGATCGCCTTCTTCGCCTCATCCAGCTTGCCAGCACGCAGAAGTTTTGTCCAGCCAAGAATGGGATTTAAGGGAGTCCGCAGTTCATGGGACAAGACTGCGAGAAATTCATCTTTAATTCGGTTTGCGGCTTCTGCTGCTTCGCGTGCTGCTTGCTCACGGTTCAGTAATTGTTCACGCTCCTGTGCTACCCGTCTGCGCTCAGTAATATCAATTGCAACTCCTCCTATCAGAGTTTGCCCAGACGGATTCGCAATGGGAAATTTGTATACTAGAAAATCGCCCATTGTGCCATCTGGACGAGGTGCAACTTCAATCAATTCCAAAACCTGATTAGTTGTCGCTACTGTTCTGATATTTTCCAAGAATTGCTGGGCAATTTCGATATCATACACATCAAATACTGTTTTCCCCACCGCATCGCCAGCCGGAAGCTTAAATGTTTGGTAATAGGTAGGACTAAGGTAAAGAAGGCATCCGTCAGCATCTGTAATCCAGGCTGAGGCCGGGCTATGAGCCATGAAAGCCTGAAAGCGTTCTTCACTTGCCCGCAGAACTTCTTCTGCTTGCTTACGCTCACTAATATCGATGTTGACTCCTAAAATACGCTCAACTTGCCCGTCTACACCATGAATAATCCGCCCCTTGGATGCCAGCCAGACAACAGTACCATTCTTTCGGATAATACGGAATTCGTCGTCGTAGTATTCTTCACCTTGCTTGAATAAAGTTTCTACAGTTTGCGATATTCGTTCGCGGTCTTCAGGATGGATAAATTCTACCCAAGGCTTCATACCGAGTTCTTCGCTACCCTGCTCTAGCCCCAAGATATCCCAGATACCCTCCGACCAAGACACCTCATTAGTTTGGATATTCCACTCCCAGGTGCCAATTTTTGCTGCTCGTTGCGCCAGCCGTAGCCGTTGCTCACTCTGCCGTAGTGCTTGCTCTGTCTGCTTGCGGTCAGTAATATCACGGGACACAGCAATCACACCTTCAATCGTCTGCATTGCACTTTGCAGTGGGGCAAGAATGTATTCATAGTAATGCATTCCGTCTGCTGCTGTGTAATCAGTCTCAGCCGTGATCGGTTGCCCAGTAGCCATCACTGCTTCGCGTTGAGCATCCAATCGAGTCATCGTGTCTGGGGGCAACCCAAGTTCTCGCCAGGTCTTGCCCACAACATCTTCAGGTTTCAAGCCCATTACTGTAGCACCACCTTGGCTAACGTATTGATAGCAACCTGCCCGATCAAAAATAAAAATGTGATCAACGGAGGCGCAGAGAATTGCGTCTAATACATTCGCTTGGTTTTGAACATGGGTGATTAACTGACGTGTGCGTTCCTCTGCTTGCTTGCGTTCGCGTAGCGCTGCTTGCAGTTCGCTAATATCTAAGAACGCAGCTACCGATCCCCTGACGTTACCCTGCTCATCGAATAAGGGAGCAGCATAACCAAACAGATTAAATACAGTGCCATCACCTCGGACAATATCAACCTCTGTTCCTCTGACTTCCACCTGATGAATGGCGGCATAGCGTAGAGGAAATTCATTAGGCGTGAGTTCCTTGCCATCGCGTAAGACCTTGTAGGATGGACGAGGCGTCTCAACTGGAGTGTAGGAGACGTTATCTTCGGGTGATATACCTAAAATCTGAGCAAACGCCGGGTTTGCTTTAACCTGTTTAAATTCCGGGTCTTGAGCGACGATAATTCCTATGGGAATTAGATCAAACAGAGTTTTCAAGTCTTGGTTCAAGGAAGCGATCGCCACCTCCCGTGCTTCGAGTGCTTCTGCCATCTCATCAATAGCACGAGCCAGTTGACCGAGTTCTCCCGATGTATCCGCAAGTCCGGTGCGTGCGTTCAGTTGACCACCGCCAAGCTTTTGGGCTGTCTGCACGAGCAAGTTCATCTGACGTATCAGAAAAATATCTCCACCTACCCATGCTGCAATTAACGCCAAGATAGTAACAACACTTAACCCAACCAGATTGCGAACTAACAGCCTATTTGCCTTTGCCAGTACAGTGGAAGTAGGAATACCAACTCTGATGTAAGCATCAGGGTTAAGTGGATCATCACCCAGTCGGGTAAAAGCAAATAGACGGGGGATACCATCCAAGCTTATCACTTGATATGTGCCCTCACCTTGAGCGAGTTGCATTTGGGTGAAAGTATCCTCTGATAAAGACTTCCCAACCCACTTCTGCGGTTCAGGATAGCGAACTAAAAGCCTGCCTTCGTGGTCAACAATACTCAGCACCGACCCTTCCGGCAACTTCACTTGCGCCAGTAACTGGTTCAACTGAGCTAAATCAAGGGCAGCAATGACCACAGCTTGAACTCGCCCCACCTTATCTAGAATGGGGTAAGCAAAGTTAACCGTTGCTTTTTTGGTAATACGACCAATTTGATACTCACCAACTGCAAATTTGCGGCTTTGCATGGCACGTTGAAAATAAGCGCGGTCTACTGCATTAATCGAGCCAGTGTAGGGAATAGCACTGCAAATTGTCTTTCCCTGAGCATCAAGTACGCCAAAATTGGCATAGGTAGAATACTGCTTGAGGAGATCGGCAAGCAAGCGATCGCACTCTGCTGAGTTGCCCTTACGCACAACCGGAAGTTGTGCCAATACTGTTAAGAGTTGGCGGGTTGCCTCAACAACCTGCCTCTGGTTATTAGCCGCTAATCTGACAAGCCTTAGTGTGTTTTCCTGCGCCTCTACCGTTGCACTATTTCTTTGTTCTGAAGCGGTGTAGAGAATTAGCCCTAGTGCTGGAACGACAGCTAGGAGAACGAGAACTACCAGGCGAGTACGAAGGCTAGATAAGAATATGCTATGTAACCAGGAGCGCATTATGATTTAGTTTAACTCCAGTATTGACACTATAGCGATTCTCATAATTCTATTAAAGCGATCAATAATTATTGTTCTGAGTGCTGAGTGATGAAGTGCTGAGTAACAGGCAATAGGGAATAGGGAATAAGGAATAGGCAACAGTCATTAATTATTCTCCTTGTCCCCTTGTCCCCTCGTCCCCTTGTCCCCTATCCCCTTGTCACCCCTGCTCCTCTGCCCTCTGCCCTCTACCACCGCTTATGCTTAGGTGGTAAATAAAATAAAAACCGGGTAACTTAAATGCTACTCGGTTATATTTCAATATCACAATTTCCAGTCTGATAGGAGCGCTACTACGCTATACCCCTATGTATTTTTTAAGCAAATTAGACTTTGGCCGCTGACTTGGTGACAACGTTGAGTTCGCCTTTGGCATACTTAGCAGCAAAATCTTCCAAAGAAATTTGCTTAATCTTGCTAGCGTTACCAGCTGTACCAAATTGCTGATAGCGTTCTGCACAAACCTTCTGCATATAGACAATAGAAGGCTTGAGGAAGTGACGCGGGTCAAATTCCTTGGGATTTTTTGCCAAAGCTTCACGTACCGCAGCAGTAATTGCCAAACGGTTGTCGGTGTCAATGTTTACTTTACGTACACCGCTCTTGATACCTTTTTGAATTTCTTCTACAGGTACGCCGTAAGTTTCAGGAATTGCACCACCATACTGGTTAATCAGAGCAATTAAATCTTCAGGTACGGAGGAGGAACCGTGCATTACCAAGTGAGTGTTGGGCAAACGGCGGTGAATTTCTTCAATGCGGCTGATTGCCAAAATTTCGCCAGTCGGCTTGCGGGTAAACTTGTAAGCACCGTGGCTTGTACCAATAGCAACTGCCAAAGCATCTACTTTGGTTTGCTCTACGAAGTTAACAGCTTCGTCGGGGTCGGTCAGCAATTGAGAGTGATCGAGTGTACCCTCAAAACCATGACCATCTTCAGCTTCACCCGCACCAGTTTCTAGAGAACCTAAGCAACCGAGTTCGCCTTCAACGCTGACACCTAGAGAATGAGCTACATTCACTACTTCGCTGGTAACACGGACGTTGTACTCGAAGCTTGCGGGAGTCTTAGCATCAGCTTCCAGCGAACCATCCATCATCACGCTGGTGAAGTTATTCTTAATTGCTGAGTAGCAGGTAGAAGGAGCATTACCATGATCTTGGTGCATGACAATGGGAATCTGAGGATAGGTTTCTACCGCAGCCAAAATCAAATGGCGCAGGAAGTTTTCTCCTGCATAGTTACGAGCGCCACGAGAAGCTTGCAAAATTACAGGGCTATCTGTCTCTACAGCAGCCTTCAAAATAGCCTGAATTTGTTCCAAGTTGTTAACATTGAAAGCTGGGATGCCGTAACCGTTTTCAGCCGCGTGATCCAACAACAGCCTTAATGGTACAAGCGCCATAGATAGTCCTCCTAATGTGGTTGTCAGCTAGTCGGTGTGAAAGAAGCGTAATTATTTACCTTTAATGTAATTGTTACGCTAATCTTAAGAGTTTTTTCAACATATAGGAAATTATAACTAGCGATGTGTGTTTATGTTGAAAAACTTTACGCTACAACTCATAAATGTGCCTTATATTCACAATAGCTTACTGTACAGTTTGCTACGCCACAGTTTGAAGCTTTGGTAATCCTATATCCTAGATGATTGATCAAAGGCGATTTCTAAAACGGGCTATTTTTACGCAATTCTGGCTCTTCAACTCAGTAAAGCTGCTAATTGCTGGATAAATGCTGCGTGTTCAGGAGATTGCAAGCCTGCTTGTAAAGCCGCCAACACGGACTGCATATTTCCTACTAATAACTCACTTACCCCTAACCATAACCCTGGAAAAACTCGACTTCGCAGAATTCCACGATCATCAGGTACTAATTCCAGATACTCACCCTGTTCTAGATAGAACCAACTCAATTTTTGCTCTAGAACTTGCCAGACAATATATTCTTTTACACCATTGCGGCGATAAGCTTGTTTTTTGGCATGAAGGTCAATAGCTACACTACTAGCAGCAATTTCGACAATTAACTCTGGCGCACCTTCAATATAATCGTCATCACTCAGTCGCGCTTGACCGCCAGCTTCAGGTGTAATCAGGAGAACTACATCTGGTTGAGGTTCATTATCCAAGTCTAGGCGTACAGTTGGTTCAACTCCCAAAGCGACACCAGGAGTAGCTGCTTCGTAACTAACCAACCAACCAATGATCCAGCCATGAGGTTGACCATGACTTCTGAAACGCAAAGCAGCAGGCATAATATAGGCAATTCCCTCGATCAATTCGGCTTTTTTCAAGTTAGGCATGGCATTGTAGCGACGCTCAAATTCATAACGTGTGAGTTTGTCGCCATTTTCCAAAAAGGGAATTGTCCTATGCTGTGGAGGTGTTTTCACCATAACGATGGTATTTGGGTTTAGCCTAAGCCTATCCTACCGAACTGCCGAAATTTATTGTTTGTAGATATTGTGCGATCGCCCATCTGATTCTCTAAATAACCATCCCTATAAGCGATCGCACTTACAATTTTCCTATTAACAATAAACCTAGCCTCTACTTTGATTTCTCAAGCATCAGCGAGCATTTTTTCCTTTTATTATATGGGTCGCCCGGGATTCGAACCCGGAACTAATCGGTTAAAAGCCGAGTACTCTACCGTTGAGTTAGCGACCCGTTAAGTTGTTTTTCGCAACTTTGCAATTATAGCATTAACATCTGTAGATTTGTAAAGGGGTTTAGAAAAAATTGGCTGTTAACCTTACAGATGCCAGATAATTAGCTCCTGGTTCCAACACAGTTAGATGTTCGCCTGTGTTCAGCGCGTTACGGGGGGCACTCCACGGTTCCAAACAATAAAATTCTTTACCCTTAAGAGTCCAAAATACCAAAATGGGGTATTCTTTCCCGTAATCTAGAGTCAATTTTAACTTTCTGCTGTTGTCTACCACAGAGGCAGATTGACTAGTTAGTTGCTTAAAGGCAACGTCAATTTCATCTACGTTAAAGTCAAAATTACCATTAAATGGATAAATTTCTTTAGTTCTTTGGTCTTGATATTCCCCAGAGGGTATTTCAAACTCTAGTTGATTTTTATCAGTTGCCAGAAAGTAGGGATGAAAACCCATAGAAAAAGGCAATGGTGTTGATGACAGATTCTTATACTCCTGCCGAATTTCTAAGGTGTTTGCTTGCAGTTCGTATGTAAAAGCTAGTTGAAACTCAAAAGGATAAACTGCTCGTGTTTGCTCGTTGCTGTTGAGAACTAAGGTGAGACTAGCTTGATTGTGGGTTACTTGGTTATTGACTTGCCAAGGTAAATCACGGGCAAAGCCATGTTGCTTGAGAGCATAGCTTTGCCCGTTGTAGCTGTAACTATTTTCCGGCAAATTGCCACAGATAGGAAATAAAATCGGAATTCCGCCCCTAACACTCAAATCAGGATTGGCAAAGCGTTCAGCATCTAAGTAGAGAATTTCTTGACCTTGGACGCGCCAACGAGTGATGATACCGCCGCGTTCTGGTACAACTTCCAGTTGGGAACCAGCGATTTCATCAGAAAGAATGTAGGTTTTGTATTGCTGCTGTTGAATTGCTATTGAAAACACAAATTTTAGTCCTCAGCTAAAGAGAGTACTGAGTGCTGAGTGCTGAGTATTGTTCTTTCTACTCACTACTCAGCACTCATGACTCAGCACTGTTTACTCGTCTTCTGCAAACACGAAGCGATATAACTCACTGGGGTCTGGTTCTGGGCTACTTTCGGCGAACTGTACCGCGTCGTCGATAACTCCCTGAATCTTACGTTCAATGGCTTTAAGTTCTTCCTGATCTGCCAAATTGTGTTCAACTAAATAAGCTGCCAACTTCTTAATGGGGTCACGGGCAAACCAAAATTCTTTCTCAGCTTTGCTTCGCAGTTCATCTGGGTCTGCCAGAGAGTGACCCCGGAAACGGTAGGTAAGTGCTTCAATTAAGGTCGGGCCTTCACCTGCACGAGCGCGGGCCACTGCTTCTTGGGCTACTGCTCGCACTGCCAACACATCCATCCCATCTACTTCTACGCCGGCCATGTTAAAGGCACTGGCTTTCTTGTAAATCTCTGGGTCGGAAGTTGCGCGATCGTGAGCCATACCAATAGCCCACTTGTTATTTTCTACCACAAAAAGAATTGGCAGTTTCCATAAGGCTGCCATATTTAAAGTTTCAAAAAACTGACCGTTGTTTGCCGCCCCATCGCCAAAAAAGCAAGCGGTTACCTGGTCAGCACTTTGATCTCCTAATACCTCACGGCGGTATTTGCTTTGAAAAGCCGCACCCGCCGCTACAGGAATCCCTTCAGCCACAAAAGCATAGCCACCTAGTAAGCGATGTTCCGCAGAAAACATGTGCATGGAACCACCGCGCCCTTTACTGCAACCTGTGGCTTTGCCAAATAACTCCGCCATTACTTCTCTGGCTGGCACTCCTGCACTCAAAGCGTGTACGTGGTCGCGGTAGGTACTGGAAACAAAATCTTCTCCTGGCCGCATCGCTTGGATAACGCCAGTAGAAACGGCTTCTTGACCGTTATACAAATGGACAAAACCAAACATTTTGCCCCTGTAGTACATTTCAGCGCATTTGTCTTCAAAGAAGCGCCCAAGGATCATGTCCTCATACAACCGCAAGCCTTCTTCTTTGGTGATTTGGACAGTGGCGGCATTAAAGCTAGGTAATGTGCGTTCTTGAACCATTATTTTGTTTACTATCCGTGTCACGTCAAACTGAAATTTACCATTTTCAATAAGTTGCTCTCATAGCGCATTAGCTATTTAACAAGCTAGTGTTTGCCGGAGTCAACAATCAAAATTGATTTACCAAACAGAACATTAGGGAATTGGGTGAAATTTTAATTTTTAATTTTTGATTTTTAATTTCTCAGCCCACGTTTTGCGAGGATATTACCCTAAAGGCAAAAGCTACCCTGGGATTTATCCCCACCCCTCTCATAGGCTACCAATCAGAATAGCTTTCTTTCTGCATATCCATTAACAATTTGGCAAAAATGAAGGCAAAAATTTTTCTACTGAGCTAAATAATTGTAATTCATGCCTGATAATGATATGATTCCGTTCTCTAGTTATCAGACATAAATCTACCAAGCGGTGTTGATCATACCGCATACCAGGGACAGTATTTAACTTAAGATCAATCGTGTAGCTTTGTGATACATGAACCACGGCACTTGTGACAAGGCAGAGAACTCCGTTATGCAATGAGTGCTATGAGTCTGTGTTATTAGCTGTCGCGTATCTGGTAAAATCAATACAGATGTGTTGAACTAACTGAATCCTAAAAGTCGGCTTTCTTTGGGGTAACTACACCAAAGATCTAACACCAGCTTCAAGACAGCAACACTCAAAGTTTAGTAAATGAATCAAAAATATATAAAGTAATCTCAATGGTGCAAATCAAAGAGAGTAGGAGTAGCTGGCATCGCCTTGATTGCCGTTTTGCTTCGCCAAGAGTACATCCATAGCTAAGTAGAGTAACCTGCATAAGCAGATAATCCTTTGATTTTGATGCACGAGAGCGTCAAAAGTCCCTAGAAGTACAAAACTTAATGTACTATCTCCTAACAAAAAGGAAAGTTGGACTTTATGGTATCGAAAGCTGATAGCGGTTAAAGAAAATTAAAATACTAAGAATTAAAACAAAAAGCTGAAGCATTCTAGGCGAAGACAAAATGTTGGTACTAGAATATGACTCAACTTTCGGGAAGATACAAAACAAGTTGTTGCAATATACACTTGTAGTGTAAAGTCAACACGGTATTATTATGGCACGGTTTTACATGCCTGGAATGCTCTAGGTGAATTATGTTGATCACGGTGCAGGGGAAGTAGGCTGTGCGAATTCCGCTAGATTACTACCGAATTTTAGGACTACCGTTAGCGGCAAGCCAGGAACAATTGCGGCAAGCATACAGCGATCGCATTGTACAATTGCCGCGACGTGAGTATTCTCAAGCAGCAATTTCTTCGCGCAAACAACTTATAGAAGAAGCTTACGTGGTTTTATCAGATCCAAAAGAACGTAGCCGTTATGATCAGCTGTATCTTGCCCATGCATATGACCCTGATCGTACTGGCTCTGCGACCGTAGCAGTTGAAAATCGCTCAGAAAATAACAACGGTGGGATTGACGCCCAAAGTCTTAGCATTGAAATTTCCCAAGAGGAATTAGTAGGTGCTTTACTGATTCTGCAAGATCTCGGTGAATACGAAATCGTGCTGAAACTAGGTCGTCCATACTTGGTGAATAAAAACGGTGCAGCAGATGCCAAAACAGGCGATAATCTCAGGACTGATGAAGAAACCGACGAAGATTCTGACCGTCCAGATGTTGTCCTCACCATTGCCCTAGCTTGTTTAGAACTAGGCCGTGAACAATGGCAGCAAGGTCACTACGAAAATGCTGCGAATTCTTTAGAAACTGGTTTGGAAATATTATCTAGGGAAGGGCTATTTGCCAGTGTGCAGGCAGAAATTCAGGCTGATCTGTATAAATTACGACCATATCGGATTCTAGAGTTATTAGCTTTACCAGAAGCCAAAGCTGCTGAACGACGCCAAGGCTTGGAATTATTGCAGAACATCTTGGATGATCGTGGTGGAATTGATGGTAATGCCAACGATGAATCGGGACTCAACATCGATGACTTTCTGCGATTTATCCAGCAATTACGTAACCATCTAACAGTTGCAGAACAACACAAGTTGTTTGAAGCAGAAAGCAAGCGTCCTTCAGCTGTTGCCACTTACTTAGCTGTTTATGCCTTAATCGCGCGGGGATTTGTGCAACGGCAACCGGCTTTAATTCGGCAAGCCAAGCAAATGTTGATGCGTTTAGGTAAACGCCAAGATGTACATTTAGAACAATCGTTATGTGCGCTTTTACTGGGGCAAACTGAAGAAGCTACCCGTGTTTTAGAACTTAGTCAGGAGTACGAAGCCCTAGCTTTTATTCGAGAAAAATCTCAAGATTCCCCAGATTTGTTGCCTGGGCTGTGTTTATATGGAGAACACTGGTTACAACATGAAGTGTTTCCCCATTTTCGAGATTTAACAAAGCAGCAAGCTTCTCTAAAAAATTATTTCGCTCAACCGCAAGTACAAGCTTATTTAGAATCCCTACCAACGGATGCAGAAACAACCAATGACTGGGCTGTAATTAACCGCCAGCCTTTTTCTGCTCCACCAACTCCACCAACAAATATTAGTACCTACGATCGCAACAATTCCACTGAGTTTCCGCGCCAAATTCATCACAGCAGAACGCCTAACCCAGACTTGCCGGAAACCCCAAGGCGAGAAAGACCGGAATCTTCCAAGAACTTCTCACTGCCCAGATGGAATACATCGCCTAGTTCTGCGTCTGGTGAGAATAAAACACCAGAAATGCCGATGGGACAAATTCCTAGTGCCGAACGCATAGCTAGAGGGTCGAATCAGAACTTGAATGGTTCAGCTAAAGCTTCTACACGTCAAACTCAACAGCGAAAAAGGCGTAAGCCTAGCCAACCTTCTAGCCGAGAACGTGTAGTGGAAAATCGTCATCGTCATCCTCCACGGCGGCAGAATCTTGCCAACACCTTACGAGGAAAAACACGTCTAGCGTTGACTTTACTGGCTTGTTTGCTGGGAATACTACTTTTTTGGCTGATTGCCTCAACAACATTTGGATTGGTGAGAAATTTATTCTTCTCGCCACCACCTTTACCAGGCGAACAGTTGTTCGTGGAAATTAATCAACCACCAATACCAATTCCCGATCCCAACAGCAAACCGCAATCATCCCAAGGAACTTTAACAACTGAGGCAGCAGAGGACACCATTCGCATCTGGTTATCTACCAAAGCTGCTGCTTTAGGGCCCGATCATGATGTTGATAAATTACAGCAGATTTTAACTGGTTCATCTCTAACCCAATGGCGGCAAATTGCCCAGCAGGATAGGTCAGATAACCGCTATCGGAAATACGAACATAGCCTGAAGGTGGAATCTGTAGATACCACTGAATTAGACCCGGATCAGGCGGCTGTGGAAGCCACAGTCAAGGAACTGACACAGTTCTATCAAAATGGCCAGATGAGGAACTCTTCTAGGGAAAGTTTGCGAGTTCGGTATAATTTGGTGAGACAAGAAGGTACGTGGCGAATTCAGAGTATGTCAGTTGTTAATAAAATCACTCTGAACTTTTAACTCAATCCTATATACAAGGAAGTTTTCTATTTCCTAATTTTTGGGGAATAGAGATTTTGCCAGATTAGCGATCGCATCTTCTTGAATCCGTTGTCAAGGTAGTGATTATACTGCTACGTGTTAGCAGGCGATCGCTGCTAGATAATGGCATAACCAAGCAATTGTCATCAAACCTTGACATTACTCTCAGTTAGCGAGAGGAAAAAGTCATGATCCCCTGACAAAGCGATCCCAAAAGACTAATAAATACGTAAAACAGGCGAAAAAACGGCTTGAGGCCCCTTGATCCCTGGCGAGGGTTACTGGTTAATATTTACTTAACAACAAGGACTCCTCCGATCCCCAAAAAATGCTGTCTTGAGCATAAATAAGGAATTGAAAGGAAGTGACTCTCAATTTAACAACAGTTTAAAAAACAACAAAACTGGGCAAGGCCAGGAGCCAGGAATCAGAAATTCATCTGGAGTGGATGAAATGATACATAGCATTCTGTAACCAGGGGAAATCATTGACCTTTCAAACTACTGGAGGCCAAATAAATGGCAAAAGAACGTCCGCCGCTAGAAGAAATGACATTGCGGCAACTACGCAAGGTTGCTAGTGAATATGGCATCTCTCGCTATAGCCGAATGCGGAAATCGCAACTATTAGCATCGATTCAAGAAGTTCAGCGCAGCAAATTTTCGCTCAGTCCATCTCGTTCACCGGAGGCACAGGAAACCGTGGAAGCCGCAAAATTTGAATTAGGTCAGGTAGATCGTAATGGTGGTTCTCTCGCTGATGTTGACGAAGGATTAGCCGATCTACCCGCAGGTTACGGTGAAAGCCGGATTGTACTTTTACCACGCGATCCTCAGTGGGCTTACACTTACTGGGATGTTTCCAATGAGCATAAAGAAGACTTACGGCGGCAAGGCGGACAACAGCTGGCACTGCGGATTTACGATGTTACCGACATTGATCTCGATTACCAAAGCCCCCACAACCTCCAAGAATATCCTGCTGATGAACTGGCAAGAGAATGGTATCTACCTGTTCCAGTAAGCGATCGCGATTATGTGATCGATATTGGTTACCGTTCTTTTGATGGACGCTGGTTAGTTTTAGCTCGTTCCGCACGAGTACACATTCCTCCTGTCTATCCTTCTGACTGGATTGAAGATGTCTTCGTCACTGTCAATTTTGAAGAAGATTTGCGTGGCAAGACTGTCTATGAATTGGTTCCTCCCGCCAAGAAGATCGCAACAACATCTGTCAATGGCAACGGTAACCCCATTTACGACCAAATCTTTGGCTTAGCCGAATCTGCCGAAGCGCAAAGAGTTGCAGGTTCTCTGTTCGGCTCCATGCAGCAAGTACCAGGTTCAGTCAGCCCCGAACAAGCTATCAGCTCCTACATTTTCCCATCTGGTGTAGGTATGTGGGCAGTTCCCACCACCTCTGGTTTAACCATGTCTGGTGTAGGAATGTCAGGTGTTGGCTTCTCAGCTTCTGCTGTACCAGTACGTCCACGCAAATTCTGGTTAATTGCTGATGCTGAGTTGATTGTCTACGGTGCAACTGAACCAGATGCTACCGTAACTATTGGTGGTCGTCCGATTAAACTGAATCCAGATGGTACATTCCGCTTTCAAATGTCATTCCAAGATGGTTTAATTGACTACCCAATTTTGGCGGTTGCTGCTGATGGTGAGCAAACCCGCTCAATTCACATGAAATTCAACCGTGAAACTCCATCCCGGAATACCAACACCAAAGAAGATGCCGTTTTAGAGTGGCTCTCTTAATTTCGGATTTTGAATTAACTCCAGATTGAAATATAAATTTTTTACCCGCTATAGTAATTCTGTAGCGGGTTTTTGCTTGCAAGAACTCATCAAGAATATTTAATATATGCCAAAATTAATTTTTTTATCTATCTTTATAGTCATTGTCAACTTATTAACAGCTTGTAAAAATATTGAGCCTAATTCAGCGCAAGAACCATCGAAAACTTCTTGTATTAGCAAAAATCCTAAATTCAGTATTGAGTTCTTAAAAACCAACAATGAAGGTAAAAAATATGCAAGAGGTATTAATCATGTGATAATTTTTAATCCTAAATCAGCAGAACTAGACTTTAAGGTAAATGTTGGTTTATCTCATAAGCTTTATTTAAAAGATAACCAAGGTAAATTGCGTAAAGAATACGTGCCAAAACAATTTCGAGAAATCATTAATGATGATAATTCAAAATTAAACGGACAAGTACCGCTAGCAGCAATTAATGCCGACTATATAGACACTGATAATAAACCACAAGGCTTAAACATTTCTCGTGGAGTAGAGTATTCAGGAGCTTTTAAAAATAAGCGTTCCTCCTTCGGAATCTCAGGAGGTCAACCGAAGGATAGAAAAGCTACTATCCAGGCTGGTAGGAGAAAGGATGTAGTTCTTAATTACAATCTAGTAGGAGGTAATGGGAGATTTTATCGTGGCGGTAAGTTTAAAAATATTTGTTCTGATTTGGGAGAATTTGCCTGCAAAGATGCTACTAATCGCTCTCTGGTAGCTATCACTGATAAAGGCTACGTAATTTTGCTAGTGAATGATTCTAAAGCTAATTCAGATATTGAATTTTCTCAACTCAATCAAGAATTACTTCCAGACAAATTTGATGATGTTTTAGAAGGCATCGCTCGCAATCATTGCTTAGGTAATATTCAAGAAGGAATGTTATTTGATGGCGGTATGTCTCCAGGATTATATTACAACAATAGAATTTATGTAGAGAATCCTGGAGTCATTGGTTCAGTATTTTTGATTTATAAAAAATAAAATAATTAAATATTACTGTGTTGCGAAGGTAATTGTTATTGCTACCGCCAAAAACAGTACTGTGATTTAGAGGCTAAAGTATAAATTTGTCATCCTTCTTTTGGATAGTTGTGTCAGTAATCTAACGATGAGTGTGATCCCTCCAAATTCTGAACCGTAAAACGTTACCCTAGAGGGTGTAGCTAACAAGAACCTATGACACCTGAAGAAATTGCGGGTACACTGACAGAAATATTTGGTACAGCAGATGTTGCTGCGATCGCATCTGGATCGTGGCAAGTAGAAACTTCTAGTTTTCGACTGTTGGTGTTGCTTTCGGAAGATTATAGTTGGTTGCGAATTTTACTGCCGATTGTGCCAATAGAAGCTGCCCAACCGTTTTTAGAGCAATTTTTAGAAGCCAACTTTGATGACACTCAGGAAGTACGCTACGCTTTGTATGAAGGGGTGGTATGGGGCGTATTTCAGCATAATACAAGCACCTTAGTGAGTATAGACTTATCTAGTGCGATCGCCCGACTGGTATCTCTATATGATGCAGGTTTAAATGATGTCTTCAATAGACAAATTGAAAGCCGCATCCGACAAATCATCGCAGCAGCAAAACGGCAAGGACAATCTCTTCAATCCACAATGCAGAACTTGGAACGCTTTTATACAGAAGGATTGTTGGGAGAAATCGAGCAAACCCCACAAGCACGGGAACAAGTACTAGGTTTATGGCGGATTCAATTAGAACGCTTGTGGGATGAGATCAAAGCATAGACAATTCAAAATTTAAAATTATTTTTCTGAATGGTGGCAAGCATTTCGGTTGCTATGGACATAATTCAAATCCTCAAACAGGACTATCAAAGATTTCCAGTTAATCAAACTTACAGTATTTACGCTTCAGATGTTTATTTTCAAGATCCGCTAAATAAATTTCGTGGTGTTAAACGCTATCAGCAGATGATTAAATTCATCCAGACTTGGTTTTTAAATCCTCAAATGGACTTGCATGACATTCAATCTTTAGGAGACACAATTAAAAGCGAGTGGACACTCAGCTGGAATACTCCCCTACCTTGGAAACCACGGATCTCTATTTCTGGTTGGAGTGAATTACGCCTCAATTCTGATAATTTAATTGTTTCCCACATTGATTATTGGCACTGTTCCCGCTTAGACGTGTTAAAGCAGCATTTATTGCCTTTAAACAACTGATAATGTAAATAATTGTAAATAATTCTCAGCAGGAAAAAATTATCCATGCGTGTAATTTTAATGACAGGTAAAGGCGGCGTAGGTAAAACCTCCGTAGCCGCCGCCACGGGTCTGCGTTGTGCAGAATTAGGCTATCGTACCCTTGTGTTGAGTACAGATCCGGCTCACTCTCTGGCGGATAGTTTTGACCTGGAACTGGGACACGCACCTCGACAGATTCGCTCAAATTTGTGGGGTGCAGAACTAGATGCGCTACAAGAATTAGAAGGAAACTGGGGTTCTGTTAAGCGCTACATTACCCAAGTTTTACAAGCGAGGGGTTTAGAAGGAGTACAAGCAGAAGAATTAGCAATCCTGCCAGGCATGGATGAGATTTTTGGCTTGGTAAGAATGAAACGCCATTATGATGAAGGTGATTTTGATGTATTGATCATCGATTCTGCTCCCACAGGCACAGCATTGCGACTGCTGAGTTTACCTGAAGTTGGTGGTTGGTATATGCGCCGTTTCTACAAACCATTTCAAAACATCTCAGTAGCACTTCGACCTTTAGTTGAGCCTATTTTTAGACCAATCGCAGGTTTTTCGCTACCAGACAAAGAAGTGATGGATGCTCCTTACGAATTTTATGAACAAATTGAAGCACTAGAAAAAGTTTTGACCGATAATACTCAAACCTCAGTGCGCCTCGTTACTAATCCCGAAAAGATGGTAATTAAAGAGTCTCTTCGCGCTCATGCCTATTTGAGTTTATATAATGTTGCAACAGATTTAGTAGTAGCTAATCGCATTATTCCCGCTGAAGTACAAGATCCATTTTTTCAACGTTGGAAAGAAAATCAACAGCAATATCGTCAAGAAATTCATGACGATTTCCACCCTCTACCTGTGAAGGAAGTTCCACTTTTCTCTGAGGAAATGTGTGGATTAGCAGCTTTAGAAAGGCTAAAAGAAACACTCTACAAAGATGAAGATCCCACTCAAGTTTATTATAAAGAAACAACCATTAGGGTTGTGCAAGATAAGAACCAATACAGCTTGGAACTTTATCTGCCAGGTATCCCTAAGAACCAAATTCAACTGAATAAAACTGGGGATGAATTAAACATTACTATTGGCAACCACCGCCGTAATTTAGTATTACCACAAGCCCTAGCAGCACTCCAACCCGCAGGAGCAAAGATGGATGGAGATTATCTGAAAATCCGCTTTGCTGACAATCTAGGAGTTTAATTTTGCTAAAAAAGTAAGTAGAAATAATCTAGTTTTTTTGCTTGTACAGGCGTGATTTTATTCGCGCCTGTAATTTTTTGTATGATCTCGATGACTACCAAGCTCAAGTAAATACGTCCGGAAAAAATTAATAAAAGTTTGTATTAAGTGCAGATAAATTTCAGTTTTTATTGTAATAAGATAGCCTAGCCACATTCAGTTCCCTAATTTACTAAATTTATAGAAAATTTATATCAAAGTAAATAAAAATTAAAGGCTAGCACTTGCCAGTATTTTTACTGAAGACAATCATCACAATTAAATTTAATAATCTTTTTATATATAGTAAGAGATTTGACAAGTTTTTTAAATTTTGTTGCGTTCCGAAATAAAAATTCATATCACTACAAACTAATGATTCCGATCGCTAAATCAGACTTACGGCTAAGTCTTGATCAAGAAAGTTTATTACGCCGTATTACAAATCGTATCCGTCGCACCTTGGAGTTGGAAGATATTATCACAACGACAACGACGGAGGCGCGTTCCTTACTGGGAACTGACCGAGTGATGATTTATAAATTTCATGGCGATCGCAGTGGTCAGGTCATTGCTGAGTCAATTCATGAGAATCGCTTACCATCACTTTTAGGGCTAAATTTTCCTGCAGATGACATTCCACCCCACGCCCGTGAACTATTTATTAAGTCTCGCGTCCGTTCTGTTGTCAATATTGAAACACAGCAGATAGGTCACAGTCCTTTACGTGGCTTGGAAACAGGAGAACTGATATCAGAAGAAATCCATTATCGTCCTGTAGACCCCTGCCATGTGGAATACCTGACAGCGATGGGAGTCAAGTCATCTTTAGTAGCGCCGATTTTGCATCAAGATGAACTTTGGGGGCTATTGGTGTCTCATAACTCCGAAACTCATTTGGTTTCAGAATCAGAACTAGAAGCGGTACAGATGGTGGTGGATCAATTATCAGTAGCGATCGCCCAAAGTTACCTCCTCACCCAAGCCCGCGAAAAAGCTGAACGAGAAGCCATCATTAACCGCATTGCGACTCTACTACATTCATTGCCCACAATTGTACTACAACCAGCAGTAGAAGCGGCTGTAGCTGCCTTTGGGGGTTCTGGCGGTAGGCTTTGCATCAGAAATGAAGCTTTGAATCTCCAGAATGGTAAGGTTAGTAGTTTAGCAGAATGTTTAATACCAGGAAGCGATTGTATTAAGCTTTATACCTGTGGGCAGCAACCTGTGCTGCCAGAACAAACTATATATCCTCTAATAGAGCAGTATAACGTCTGGCAGGAACACTACAAGTCTGGTGAATACGATGTTTGGGCAATTTCAGACATATATCAAACTCCTAGCCTGCGAACTGTACAAATCGCTTTTCAAGGAACTAAAATTCGCAGCATTTTGATGATCCCGCTTCAGTATCGCCAACAGTTAGTGGGCTACTTCAGTATTTTCCGTAATGAAATAGACACAGAAACTCTGTGGGCTGGTCAATTTGATCCCGATCAAAGGCAACTTTATCCTCGTTTATCGTTTGAGGTATGGCGCGAAACCAAAACGGCACAAGTCCAGCAATGGACAGCGGAAGAGGTAGAAATGGCCAGAGAAATTGGTAAACACTTTGCCTCAGCAATTCAGCAGTATGAACTATATCAACAGGTACAAGCCTTCAATAATAGTTTAGAAAAGCAAATCCACAGGCGCACAGTTGAACTGCGACGAACAGCTGAACAACAACAAGCCGTGTTTGGCGTGATTGCCAAAATCCGTGAGTCGCTTGATACTAATACTATTTTTCAAATAACTACCAAAGAAGTTTGTCAGTTAATTAAAGCTGATCGTGTTTCTATTTATCGCTTTGATTCTGAATGGGGTGGTCAATTTGTTGGTGATTTTGAGGTTGCTAGTCCACACTGGTCAAATGATACCAAACTGGGAATTAGCTTAGTCTGGAATGACACTTACTTACAAGACACCCAAGGAGGACGTTACCGCCACAATGAAACATTTGCAGTAGATGACATCTACAAAATGGGATTCACTCAGTGTCATATCGACAATTTAGAAGAGTATCATATTCACGCTTTTGTACTTGCTCCTATTTTTGTTGGGCAGCAACTTTGGGGTTTGCTAACAACTTATCAACATTCTGGCCCCCGTCAATGGAAAGCTTCGGAAGTTAACTTTATTAGTCAGATAGCTGCTCAACTTGGTGTAGCACTCCAACAAGCTGACTTACTCACAAAAACTCAGCAGCAGACACAAAAGTTAACTCAAGCTTTGCATGATTTACAAGAAACCCAAACCCAACTAATCCAGACTGAGAAAATGTCCTCATTAGGTCAACTAGTGGCGGGTATTGCCCATGAAATTAATAACCCAGTCAACTTTATTTACGGTAATCTCGCTCATGTTAGTGACTATACTGAGGATTTACTTGAGATGCTGGCTCTTTATAAGCAACATTTTGTCAGTCCTAGCCCTGAGATTCGAGAGCGTGCAGAAGAGATAGACTTAGAATTTCTGATTGGGGATTTGCCCAAAACCCTATCTTCTATGAAAGTAGGGATTGATCGCATCCGTCAGATTGTCTTGGGTTTAAGGAATTTCTCTCGCCTCGATGAAGCTGAAATGAAAGCTGTGAATATTCACGAGGGCATTGATAACACCCTGCTGATTTTGCAACATCGCTTGAAAGCAAAACCAGAAAGTCCTGCGATCAAACTAGTAAAGGATTATGGCGAGCTTCCTTTAGTAGAATGCTATGCCGGACAACTGAATCAGGTGTTTATGAATGTGTTGAGTAATGCGATCGATGCTCTAGAGGATTACAAAGAGCCTCAATCAGAAACTTATAGCAGTACAATTACTATTCATACCGCAGTGGGAGAGATAAGGGACAATGTTGAGAGTGTCGTGATTCGCATTGTGGACAATGGCCCAGGAATACCAGAAGCTTTAAGGGCAAGAATATGCGATCCCTTTTTCACCACTAAGCCAGTGGGGAAAGGTACTGGCTTAGGGTTATCAATTAGTTACAAAATTGTGGTTGATAAACATGGTGGAGTCTTTAAGTGTGATTCGCAGCCAGGTTTAGGCACAGAATTTTGGATTGAAATTCCGATTAGACAAGACATTTATCATAATTCGTAATTCGTAATTAAGAAGTATATGTAGGGGAGCCAGTGCGGTGAAGCAGTCGTATGCCCTTTTCCCTATGCCCGCGAAATCCCACTCCTTTTAGGGGTGGGATGAGCTTAAGAATTTTTACAGCAACACCTAATTTCTTAGCTGCACGGGCATAGCTAAATATGTCATCTTTAAACCACTCAGTGGTGTAAAAATCACTGGAGTCAGGTTTTGATTGAGATGCATTTGAATTTCTGAAGCTGGTAGAGCTTTCAATCCTTCCATCAAATACTTAACATTAAATGCAATTTCTATATCTTGTCCAGATATTTGGGCAGATATTGACTCTCTACCGCTACCCATTTCTTGAGCTTCACAAGACAATGTAATTTCCTGGGCAGCGCTGTCAATGGTGAGCTTCACTATATTATTCTTTTGATCAGCTAGCACAGCAATTCGCTCCAAAGTGCTTAAGAATTGTCGCCGATCAAGTGTTACTTGTCGCTCAAATTGGCGTGGGATCAGTTGTCGATAAGTAGGATATTGCCCTTCGAGAGTGCGGCTAGTCAATCGTTGATTTTGCCATGCAAATATAACTTGACCTTGATCAAAAGATAAAGCTACAGATTCATCCGACAAGGAATGATGAGCTAACATTCGCTCTAGCTCACGTAAGGCTTTGTTGGGTACTGTGACTTCTAGTTCACTACTGCTGCTCAAAGGACGCTCGTTAATAGTTTCTACGACTGCTAAACGATGTCCATCGGTAGCGGCAAATTCTAGGGTGTCTTGTTTAACTGTTAAATGCACTCCTGTAAGCACCTGTTTAGTTTCATCACCACTGGTAGCAAATAATGAACCTCTTAAACCCTCAATCAATGCGGCGGCTGTTAGCTGAATTGTTTCGGCATTTTCAATTATGGGTAGTTCGGGGAATTCTTCAGCGCTCATGGCTCGCACTTGATAATGCCCATTTTTGGGTGTAAGTGTAACAGTTAAACCTTCTCCTGTTGAGGTTTCGCCTTGTGGAGCTGATTCATCGTCTAAAGTAATTTCTCCTTCTGGAAGACGAGAGGTGATGTCTACAAGTAGTTTAGCGGGAAGAGCGATCGCTCCTCCTTGCCATACCTCAGCGTTAAAACTGGTGCGGATACCCAAGCTGAGATCGAAGGCTGTTAAGCTTACCTGGTTAGTTTGGGCATCTGCTTGTAGCAGCACGTTAGAAAGTACCGGATGTGTCGGTCGTGATGGTACAGCACGGCTGACGAGTGAGAGGTTTGTACTGAGATCGCTTTGAGCGCAAACTAGTTTCATGGTCAGATTCAGCTTGTGAGTGATTATCGTAGCACTCTTGTTGTTACATAGGGGAGTTATGAACATCTAGTGTAGCGATTACTCGCTGTCTGTCAGACTGTCTTGGAAATGCCCAATCCCCATTTTCATGCGTTCTACTTAAAAATATTTTTGTTAGCTAATAGTGGCTGTGGAAATTGTGGAAAACTTTCTGCCAATGTTTGTGCCAGATAGTTTCACAAGCTCATAACTGTGGAAAACTTGTGGAAAAACTAGGTTTTTTTTCCACAGGGTAATTATACTTAATATAATTTTTCTTAAGCAAACATCAGTTTTCCACAAAATTTTCCACAAATATTAATTTTTTTCCACAGGGCAAATAAACTTTAAATAATTTTTATACTTGACTTAATATTCTTAATTGAGTATTTAACTAGCAAGATAAGCGACAATCGGGCTGGCTGTGGAAAACAGAAAATTAACTATCAAGTTGATTTTTTAGAGCGGCTAGCCATGTTGATGCGATCGCTCAGTTGACGTAGTGTGTTTGCTAAAGTGCGATCGTTTTCCCGGAGTTGGGCAATTTTGTCACAACTATAAAGCACAGTTGTATGGTCTTTACCACCAAACTCTTCCCCAATTCTCGGCAAACTCAAATCAGTATGTTGCCGCATTAGATACATACTAATTTGACGTGCCCAGCTAATTTCCCGCCGCCGTGAGTTGCCTTTCAGGTCTTCTATGGAAACATCCAGGGTATCAGCAACAACAGTTAAAATTACCTCTGGAGTAGCTGCTACTTTCTCGCTTGGAGTCTCTAAAACCGGGGAAATACTTTCCACTGTCATAGGTAAACCCCAAATGGAGATATAAGCGAGCGCCCGAATTAAAGCTCCTTCTAATTCCCGAATATTGGAAGTGTAATTAGAGGCGATATACTCAATCACATCACGAGATAGCCGAATATTTTCGTATTCAGCTTTTTTCTGAAGAATTGCCATTCTAGTTTCTAAATCTGGGGGTTGAATATCAGCAATTAAACCCATAGAAAAACGAGAACAAAGGCGTTCTTGTAGCCGAGGAATCTGGTTAGGAGGGCGGTCAGAGGCAATGACTACTTGCTTTCCCGCTTCATGTAAAGTATTAAAAGTATGAAAAAATTCTTCTTGCGTGTACTCTTTACCTTCAAGAAATTGAATATCATCTACTAACAATACATCAGCAGCTCGATAATGCTCTCTAAAACTTTGCATACTATCCTTACGAATAGCTGTAATTAAATCATTAGTAAACTGCTCAGTGGAAACATAAAATATTTTAGAATCAGGACAAATTTCCCAACGATAATGACCAATAGCCTGCATGAGGTGTGTTTTACCTAAACCTACACCACCACATAAAAATAAAGGATTAAACTCTCTACCTGGAGATTCAGCAACTGCCAGTGAAGCAGCATGAGCCATACGACTGTTGGCACCTACAACAAATCGTGAGAACACATACTTAGAGTTTAATTCAGTACTTTTTTGCCTATTTTTAGTACCACTTTCAGAAATATTATTTTGGACAGGCAATTCCCAAGAATCCTCTGTTTCACTAAAATGAGAAACTTCATCACCTTTGGCAACGGTAATGTAAATTTCTACAGAATGCCCAAGAATATCTTGCACGACATTAGCAATCGTGTTGATGTAATACTTTTGTAACCAATTACGCGCAAAAGGGTTAGGAGTGCATATTACCAAACAATTATTTTCTAATCGCTCCGCACTAGCAGTTTTGATCCAAGTTTCAAAAGTAGGGCGTGATAATTCTAGCTGTAAGCGCTCTAGTACCTGACTCCACAGATTGTCTATGGGAATTTCCATTATCTATCACCTTTGCTGCTAATCGTCACAATAGAAGATATAAGCAAGCACTAATTTAGCATTCAGATGCTCTAGACCTGGAACAAGCTTTTAAGTTGTAATCATTTTGGGGCATACCCGGTAGGCACGATCCTACCACCCGCTGACTAACATGGATAAGCAAAGACACATGAAGATAAAAAACCGTATAAGCGAACAACCCCAAAATATTGATACCAAAGATTTACCCCACAGATGGGGAAGAAGCAGCATGATGTTGATGCTACTCAAGGTAAGTGCAGTGGTGTATCTTGGGGGCTGCTCTGTTCTACCTCCTAAAAGCTTGGAAACGCAAAAAAGCGATGCTCAGTCTCAAGTTTCAGCCCAAAGCACAACTGACAACAATCGAGCAATTTTGCCACCGCCAATTCTTTCATCCTCTGACAATCCTAACTTTGTAGTTGGAGTGGTACAAAAGGTAGGAGGTGCTGTAGTTCGCATTGATTCTGCCAGAACCGTATCTTCTCAGACACCGGAAGAATTTGAAGATCCATTTTTTAGAAGGTTTTTCGGAGATAGAATACCATCACAGCCTAGACAACGGGTAGAGCGGGGTAGTGGTTCCGGATTTATCATTAGCTCCTCTGGCCAAATTTTGACCAATTCTCATGTGGTAGACGGTGCTGACACTGTTACCGTTACAGTAAAAGATGGTCGGTCTTTTAACGGCAAAGTTTTGGGAGAAGACCCGGTAACAGATGTTGCTATGATTAAAATTGATGCCAATAACTTGCCAATCTTGTCTGTAGGTAACTCCGATGCTTTGCAGCCAGGAGAAGCAGTAATTGCGATTGGCAATCCATTAGGTTTAAATAATACTGTCACTTCGGGAATTATCAGTGCGACAGGTCGTTCTAGCAGCGACATTGGTGCGAGCGATAAGCGTGTTGATTATATTCAAACTGATGCCGCAATCAACCCTGGTAACTCTGGCGGCCCACTGTTGAATATTCGTGGCGAAGTAATTGGGATGAACACAGCCATTATCCGCGGCGCTCAAGGGTTAGGATTTGCAATTCCCATCAATACTGTACAAAGAATAGCCCAAGAATTAATTACTAACGGTAAGGTTGATCATCCTTATTTGGGCGTTCAAATGGTGACGTTAACACCGGAAATTAAAGAAAGAATCAATAAGGAATTAGGCGATCGCGTTAATCTTACAACAGATGAGGGAGTTCTGTTGGTTAATGTCATACCTCGCTCGCCAGCATCTGTAGGTGGGCTAAGAACGGGCGATGTAATTCGTAGCATTAACAATCAGCCTGTTAGCAAAATTGAAGAAGTACAAAAGTTAGTAGAAAATAGCAAAATTGGTAATCCTTTACAAATGCAAGTGGAACGCAATGGGCAAATTTCTCAATTAGCAGTCACACCCGCACCTTTACCAGTGCGGCGAGAAAGCTAATACCATTTTGGATTTTAGATTTTGGATTGGGAATTGCTTTCTGTGTTTGGCTTGGTGCGAATCCATCTGTCGCATTCTTTTTTCAAATTGGTATAATTCACATCACAATTGCAAATTGAGATAGTATGTAATTAACCATCGTTGCCTACTGACAAATAAATTCCTTGCAATGAATTTATGAAAATGGAACCACAGATGAACATGGATAAATACCGATTAATTATCTGTGTCTCTCTGTGGTTTATAAAATAAAAACCTAGATTTTCGCAACCTATCTCATAACTATTGAAAATTGATTATTTTTGATTTATTAAAGGAGTTTATTTTATGGCTGAATTAGTTCCAATCATTCAACTAGGTAATCCTAGACTGCGCCAAAAAGCGAGTTTAATTGAAGATATTCAAGAGCAGAGTATTCAAAAATTAATTGATGATTTAATAGCAACAGTTGCACAGGCTAACGGTGTGGGAATTGCTGCGCCTCAAATAGCAGAATCTTATCGTTTATTTATTGTGGCTTCCCGCCCTAATCCCAGGTATCCCAACGCCCCACAAATGGAACCTACCGCGATGATCAATCCCAAAATCATTGCTCATTCCACCGAAGTTGTTAAAGGTTGGGAAGGTTGTTTGAGTGTTCCTGGAATTAGAGGTTTAGTTCCCAGGTATCAGGCGATCGCAGTTGAATATACTGACCGCAATGGTAAAATGCAACAGCAAGAATTAACAGATTTTATCGCTCGTATTTTTCAACACGAATATGACCATCTCGATGGCATCGTGTTTGTAGATCGTCTGGAAAGCACCTACGACATGATTACAGAGCAGGAATACCAACAGCGAATACTTAACAATACTTAACCTAATATAGCTCCGAAGAATGAGACTTGATACCAATGGTTCAGGTTATATTTAACCTAATGTTAACCTTCGGATTGGTTCAATTATCGGGTAAATGACCAATACTATTAGTAGTCGCAACAGGTTAAGTCCGCAGCCGCACAAACCTCCTGACTTAATTTCTGCTCAACGCCTCAGCGATGAAATCAAAGGGCACAATCACACCAGCACAACAGTTTCCCACCAAGTGCAACTACCACTAAATGAACTGCGAATTGTTCATGCTACCACAGGGCGCGTGCGAATCCGCACTAATGAGAATAGTTCTAGCGAAAGTCTCAAGGCTATATCCCAATACTTACGGCAGCAGAATGGGGTGAAGGAAGTTGTCGCCAATCAGCAAACAGGCAGTTTGGTGATTAACTTTGATCAAAATCAGTTGTCATTGCCCCAGGTATTGGAAATACTGGCACAATTTGGCATTCGCCAGATTTCTGCTGATTCAGACTCAGCCAGCAACACAGATATTTTTGCTGATTGGAAATCCCTTGATTTTTGGAAAGAACAGACGATTTCGTTTATTCCCTTGATGACAGGGTTGGCAGTAACAGGCGGATTGGGGATCAGCGGTTTGCCGTCGATTCCAGTCTACATGATTACGGCAAATGCAACTCGTTGGGTAATTGACCGTTTTGAACCTCAAGGTACAGCATCAGAAACGAGTAAAGATTCTCAGACAGATTCTGCCACAAAATCCCCAGAAGGTCATTTAACAAATGGGGATCGCAAATCTGTAATCAAAAGTAATACAAGCCCCGAAACTGAATTATCAGCAGTTGTTGACAATAGCGACAGCGCTACATCATTGGGAAAAATCGTCTATAGCGTCGTCCATGCAATACCCGGACGCATCAGGTTTCATGTACCTCAACTCGCGCACGATCGCGCCTATGCGCGGCGACTAGAGAGATTATTGAAAACTGATCCCCAAGTGACAAATGTGCGTTTGAATTATCAAGCAGCATCGATCGCGATTGCCTACGGCACTGCGCGGAGCGCAATCGCCTATCAGCCTGTGGAGATCAGCATATCCCATTGGGTGAGTTTGATGGAATTGGCTTTGCAGACGAACCCACCTACCAATCCCATCCAGACGATAGAACAGCAAACGCCTCCAGAAGAAGTTAGCCAACCAACTGAACCCATAGCCGCAACAATACCTGAGGGAAAAACTTCAGAGAACAATAGTCTATGGGCTGCCATGAAGCCTCCAGCGCTATCTTTCTCTTTAGCGTTTATGGCGAACTTTCCTTTACAGACAGTTTTTGAATAAGAAAGACTGGAGGTAGACAATGGAAGGTTCAGGATCACTACTGGGATCGCATCCCAACCAAGAAACTTCTAGGGAATTTTATAGCATTACCTATGCGCTTCCCGGACAAGTAGGGTTTTGCGTGCCCAGAATTTCCATAGATCGAAAATACAGCCAACGCTTGTTAGCATTGCTGCAAGAGGAACGTGGAATCATCACTCATCAAGTTAATAGGAATGCGGGATCTCTTCTCATTACCTATCAGCCTGGGGAGATGTCAGATGTGGAAATGCGATCGCATTTGGCTAATCTAATTGAATCTGCCAGCAATGCAGCAGTTATAAAGCCTCAGCCTGTCACCGTTCAAACGACTGAGCAACATCCAACAAAAGTAGCTTATAGCATTGCTCATGCCATTCCAGGAAGAGTCAGGTTTCGCGTACCTCAAATAGCTTCAGATCCCAAATACGTCCAACGCTTGGAAAGCTTACTCCAAGAAGATCCAGCAGTGACAAGTGAGCGAGTCAATCGGGATGCAGCATCAATTGTGATCACCTATAAAACTGGAATCCTTAAAGATTCCCACAAGCGAATGCAAAGCGTCTTACAAGCAGCGCTATCTCATTTAGAGAGTCTGATTCAATCTGCCAGCGATCGCGTAGCGCGCCCTACTGCCCAACCGCACTCCTTGCGGTTGCCTCAAAACAAAGCTTTGAGGAAGCCTGTTCTAGAAGAACAGGCTTGGCAGTATACGGGCGATCGCACAATCACAAACAAGCACGCAACCAGCAGAATTTAACACATCCAAATAGCCATTAGCGAACCAATCTCATTAGATTGGGGGCTATTTTGCTCTCTTGAGCCAAAGTTATCAAGTTTCATCTATCTGTATGAGAGGAAAGGAATGGGAAAATCAACAGTTCAATTAGCATCGCCTCCTACTCAAATACTGCCAGAGACTTTCAGCAAGTATAATGGCAAAGTTCCCGCTAACAAAAAAGGACACATCCACACCCAGCTTCCCAAAGTGTCCTACAGCATTGTTCATGTAATTCGCGGTAGGGTGCGGTTTCGTGTGCCTCGGTTACGCCATGACGCAAACTATACTCAGCGTCTCCAAGCCTTGCTGGAAGCAGATCCCCTGATCACAAGTGTCAGGATCAAGCCGGCGGCGGCGTCGCTAGTTGTAACTTATCAATCCAGCCAAATCTTAGAGTCCGAGATTCGATCGCATTTAATTTATATGATCGTGGCTGCTAGCGATTCCACAATCGTTTTGACAGTTGCAAATAAATCATCCACTTCCCAAGCGTCAACTGAGACAGAAAACTCTTGGCCTGGATTACAACTTTCTACTATTGCTACTAGTTTAGCGGTGCTGGGGGGGCCGTTAGGATTACCAATTCCGCCACTCATAGTGGCGGGAACAATCGCCCTAGCTACATTACCCGTTTTTCAAAGAGCATTTGTAGGGATTACAACCCAGCGAAAACTGACAATTGACTTTTTGGATTTGATGGCGATCGCTATTACCACCGTCCAAGGTCATTTTCTCACGCCATCGTTGATGCTGAGTTTAATTGAAGTTGGCGAGAACATCCGCGATCGCACTGCTCGTTCTTCCAAACTCCAAACCCTAGATTTACTCAGTTCTCTGGGACAGTTTGTCTGGGTAGAACGCAATGGCGAAAAGCAACAGATTGCCATTCAAGAAGTGCTGCGAGGTGATACAGTTATTGTTTATCCTGGCGAACAAGTTCCAGTTGATGGCACTATTCTGCGGGGTAAAGCATTACTCGATGAGCAGAAACTCACTGGTGAGTCGATGCCAGTCTTAAAAAGAAAAGGACAAGCCGTATTTGCTTCTACCTTAGTGCGTGAAGGACGAATTTATATCCAGGCAGAATGGATAGGCAATGATACCCGCGCTGGACAGAGTATTAAATTAATGCAAGAAGCGCCTGTCCACGATACCCGCATGGAAAACTATGCGACGAAAATTGCCGAAAGAGCAGTTGTGCCAACTTTGCTACTTGGGGGAGCAGTATTTGCCGCAACCCGGAACCCAATACGCGCGGCCAGTGTGTTAACTCTAGACTTTGCTACAGGAATTCGGGTATCCGTGCCAACGACAGTTTTAGCAGCACTGACTTATGCTGCACGTCATGGCATTCTGATCCGCAGTGGACGGGCATTAGAACAACTAGCAGCAGTTGACACAATTGTATTTGATAAGACAGGAACCCTGACTAGAGGGGAAGTGACTGTTGTTGATGTTGAAAGCCTCAATCCGGCAGTATCAACCATGCGGGTACTAGAACTAGCAGCAGCCGCAGAACAACGTCTGACACACCCAGTAGCCGAGGCCATCATTCGCTATGCCGAAGCCAAACAAGTGACAATTCCTGACCGTGAAAAGTGGGAATATCAACTCGGTTTAGGAGTACAAGCCAAGATTGATGGCGAGACTGTTTACGTAGGTAGCGATCGCTTTTTGCGTCAGCAAGGCATTGAGATGACAGAGCAAAATGGGCATCTCAAGCAGTCAGGTTCAATGATTTATGTAGCTAGCAATGGACAACTTCTAGGTAGAATTAAATATAGTGATATTCTCCGCCAAGAAAGTCGGGAAGTAATTACCCAGTTGTTGACAGTCGAAGGTGTAGAAGTTCATATGCTCACCGGAGACAACAAGCAAACAGCTAAGGCTGTTGCTGAGGATCTGGGTATTTCCCCGGCAAATACTCATGCAGAAGCTTTCCCAGAACAAAAAGCCGTAGTTGTTCGTAGGTTACACGAACAAGGCAAGACAGTTGCATTTGTAGGCGACGGCATCAATGATTCGCCAGCCTTAGCTTATGCTGATGTTTCCGTGTCCTTCGCCAATGGTTCGGAGATTGCCCGCGAGACAGCAGACGTAGTGTTGATGCAGAATGATTTGTATGGTTTATTAGAAGCGCTCGCGATCGCTCGCAAAGCCCAGCAATTGATTCGGCAAAACACAGGTATTGTTGCCATTCCTAACTTAGGAGCATTAATAATAGCCGTTTTCTTTGGTCTTAACCCCCTAGCGGCAACAGTAGTCAACAACGGTTCCACCGTAGTGGCTGGCGTAAACGGTTTACGCCCAATTCTGAAACATTCGCCCCACAAAACTCTACCGGCGGCAAGATGAAGTCAAGACTGCTATTTGTTTACGGTAAAGGGCTTTCTTACAAGTTTCCAAATTTACTGGAGGTAATTTAACTATGGCACCTAAAATCACTGATTTTGTTGAAGATGCAGGCGCTCCCGGAATTATAGCCGGAATTGGAGCGGTACTGCTAGCACCTGTCCTACTTCCTGTTGTCGCAGGAATTGGTAAACCATTAGCTAAGACATTGATCAAAGGCGGACTTGTTGCCTTTGAAAAAAGCAAAGGAGCCTTTGCCGAACTGGGAGAAACTTGGGAAGACATGGTAGCCGAAGCACGGGCAGAAATTGCCGAAGACAGAGAAACCCCAGCATTTGAAGCTGCCCACACTACTGGCGACAACACTCCAGATAATGGTGTGTAAATCTGTCAGTTTCTCATCAGCAAGATAAACCTCGTCTGAACCTTGAGATGGGCTAAATACCCATCTCATCAATAGTTGTATGCAACCACAGATAAATATCTGTATGCATCGGTGTTTATCTGTGGTTCCAAATTATAAATCCAAAATCCGAAGAAGGAGGGCAGTTGTGTGAGTACAAATAATCATGGCAATCTCACCTATATGCCGAAAACTATGGAACAAGCAACCTTAAAAACCTTACATAAACCAATATCTACAAAAATAGTTAGTGATACTCCAGGGCGGCTAAGGTTGAGAGTTGCACCGCGCGATCGCTCTTCTGGGAAAATGCAACAAATTGCCAATTTACTAGAAGCACAACCTAACATTAGCCAGGTCAAAACTAATATTGCTCATGGTAGTATTCTCATCAATCACGATGGACAAGCCGACAGTTTAAAAAATTTGTTGGCAACATTACAAGATATAGGAATTATTTTTGCAGATATTACTGAAAGTAACTCTGAGGCAGCAGTGGGTGTTTCAAGTGCAGTTGTTGACTTAAACAAACGAGTTCAACAAACAACAAACGGTGTTGTCGATCTGCGCTTTATGTTTCCCTTAGGACTGAGTATCCTGGCTGTGAGGCAATTGCTTGCGAAAGGTCTGCAATTTGAAACGATTCCTTGGTATGTTATGGCGTGGTATGCCTTCGATAGCTTTATTAAATTGAACAACGCGAAACAACCACAAGCCAACAGCGATTATAGGCGATCGCAAGACGCGCCCTATGCCTGAGCGCAAGTATTGCGCTCCCCTAGGCTGCGCTTGGGGCAATGCAAACGAAGTTTGCATTGAGGCATATACGGGCGATCGCAACCAGTTAATGCAGATATCGGATAACTAATAAGTATTGCCAAGCTTCAAGGAATGAACAACCGACCAACTCCGATATAGTTGTCAATGTCTAGAATAATCTCGATCAAGCGCTCAACACATCGCTCTCGATAGTCGACACTCATCCAGGCGTTCAAGATCAGCAATTGTAACTACAGGAAATGAATCAGTGCTGTTTTCCTCCCGGATGGCTTGTTCTAAAGAGTCTTCACCTTTCATGTTTCGATTTGCTGTAAGGATCATCATTTGGTTGGCTTGAGCATAATTCCAAACAATCCGGTCGCTACTATCCATTGATAAACCAGCTTCCCTAAAGGTTACGAAATCGACAGCGATCAACTCAAGCCAACCGCCCTTTGCCAAAATTCCCAGGAAAATCAGCGCATATCCATCAAGATTGGAATCTACCAAGAAGGTCATGGCTTGTGTGAAGCGTGTTTGGCTTTTTGCTCCTCAAGCTTTGCCCAGAGAGTTTCTTGGCCAGGTTTATGTGGTATTGTCGCAATACGGGCTAAATGTTCGCGGTTACGCTCTTCCCAATACTGGCGAATTTCTTCTCTAGTTTGCAACACTTCCTGATATTCAGCTTCTACCTGAGTAGAATTTGCTTTGATGTAAGACAGAGCAGCATTAATTTGTTCATCTGTAAGATTAAATTTGTCACGAATTAATTTAGGTGGATACTGAGCTTTGAGAAAATCCATTACATCATAGAGCGTGATGCGAGTTCCTGCGATCGCCAGCCCCCGTTCTGTACGAATGATGGCTGTTTGTCCATTCGATGCCAGAGTCATACCTTTAGCTCCTGGAAAACTGACTCTATGTTACCCTGCACAAAAAGCATGATGAGCAACTGCTCATCCTGTAGCACTGTGGTTTAGTAATAGTCATCAGCGATCGCTCCTACTGCAAGTAGATGGTCAAAACGCTCTAATCAAAGCCAAAGTAAGAAACCATACCGTAGAATTTCTTACTAATGGTTGTTAAGCCCAGCTATATCAATGCTTTCAGTCACCAATGCTGTACACTATTCTTGCGAAGCATTGGCAACGCTAAACCTTTACTACAAACGATTGATAGCCTTTAGTTTGAAACCGTTTCTTAACTGGCTTTCTTACTTTCTTACTTTCTTACTTAGGCTGGCTCCTACAGATCAGAGTATATGCTCTACTCTGCACCATTGAAATCTAGTTTATTAAATTCATGCAAAATGTGTTGCCGCAGCAATTAAGCATTAATATACCCAAAGGGTAGCGTCAGTCCCACGTGATCTCTGCTTAAACAGTTAACTGTACAGGCTTTACTCCTTGGCGCAACTGTATCTGTCGTTTCAGCCAAGACTGTCGAAGAGGCTGACGAAGCAGAGGAGCTAGCTTACTGACTACTAATCGCAGTAGTGCGCTTTTACCGAGTAGTTCAGCCTGAGCCGCTTCTTGACTTTGTAGTTGCTGCACACGAACAATCTCTGGCAGTCTAAGCATTAATATACCCAAAGGGTAGCGTCAGTCCCACGTGATCTCTGCTTAAACAGTTAACTGTACAGGCTTTACTCCTTGGCGCAACTGTATCTGTCGTTTCAGCCAAGACTGTCGAAGAGGCTGACGAAGCAGAGGAGCTAGCTTACTGACTACTAATCGCAGTAGTGCGCTTTTACCGAGTAGTTCAGCCTGAGCCGCTTCTTGACTTTGTAGTTGCTGCACACGAACAATCTCTGGCAGTCGCTGTGCTTGAATCTGCGGCAACATTGCATCAATATTCGTATGCCCTAAGTTGGAGCGTAATACCGGAACCAGATAGTTAGCTGCAACAATCACATCACGTAAAGCCATATTGATACCTTGGGCGCGGATAGGCGACATGGGATGAGCAGCATCGCCTAAGAGCAATAAACCCGGTACGTACCAGCGCGGACAGTGCCCGACTACAACTGACAACAACACAGGTCGCTCAATGGTTTGTGCATTTTGCCGGAAATGTTCTGCTAGCCAAGGCGGTGATACTGACGCCAGCATTTTTGGCCAATCGACTTGCTTCCAATCAGTGGAGGAACCCTCATGAAGCGACCAGCCCAATTGGAGATTACCTTCTGCTCCTTGAAATAAACCAAATGCATGACTACGATGAAGAATCGAATAAAATACATTCTCAAACTCAAAATTTGGACTATTTGTCAATTTGAACCATAAAACGTCGAAAGTTTTAGAATGATGTTCCAAAGGTAAATTTGCACGCTGCCGAACAATGGAATTACGGCCATCTGCCCCAATGACTAAAGCGGCATCAATAGAACGCTCATCACCTAGTTTCACACCCCTCACCCGTTTCTCACTCCACAGCAAATCCTGTACAGGCACACTTTGTATCAACTCAAAATTGGAATAAGTGCTTGCTTCTGCAATCAGTGCTTGGAGTAGAGCTGGCTGTGAAACAAGAGTCGTGGGCTTGCCACCAATTTCAATTGGTTCATCAACTCGAAACAGTAAGCGGTTGTCGATTAAAAACTGCCAAGCATCCAAGGCGCGATGGGGAATGCGTTCTAACATGGGCAATAATCCCATTTGTTCAAGAGCATCTAACCCGCTAGGCATCAACCCTTCACCGCGAAAAACTCGACGGAAGTTACGAGATGCTTCAATCAGCTTCACCGCGATACCACGTTTGACAAACAGAAGTGCAAGTGTTGCACCAGTCGGGCCAGCCCCAACAATTACAACTTGAGTCATCACTTTTTTACTGAAGTTGATAATTTTAGAATAACAACCCTGACAGCAGTTCTGGTCATATTCCAGGGTTTGCTTCATTCATGATTTTGCAATTACCTCTAACTATTGTCTGTTTTTTCAAAATCCAGTTTCGTTTAATTCGCTACCTTATGTATTTGGCTTACGGAGAGTAGCTGAGTGTATCAAGCCCACAAACAACGTTTGACAAAAATTTGGGTGATTACAGCAGTTTTCAATTGAGTAGATTACAAATCTAGTAAACTTAAAGACGCAGTAAAAATCTTGCTCGTGAATGCCTGCCCCCTACTCTGAGGATCTACGCCAACGTGTGGTTGATGCTTATAAAGC
>JAESGN010000183.1_pt1 | contig 92762 bp, 98 predicted proteins | sample 9269731 | NCBI WGS metagenome assembly JAESGN01 (sample SAMN15720683, study PRJNA650826) | algae metagenome | isolation source: Mojavia pulchra JT2-VF2 and co-occurring heterotrophs from desert soil | place: USA: Cadiz Valley, Joshua Tree National Park, CA | collected 1998-06-08
CATGAGGGTGTCCTTCTGCTGTTGAGAGCAGAGGCATCATGATTATGCCAAGTGGAGATCAGGAAATGAAAAAGCAGATCAAAGAGTTGACCCGCCGTGCTCTGCATAACGCGGACGCGGCATATTATGTCGGGGGGTATTTGATGCATTCCTTCCCAACGCAGCTCTTCGAGGAATACTCGGACGCCGACGGCAATGTTTACTCGCGCCCCGTCCACGACGCCGACGGCAATCCCGTTCGATGCCGGGAAGCCGTGCGCCGGCGCGACGAGATGATCGAGAAGCTCGCCTCCCTGCCGCCGGTTGGCAGCGCCCTCGATCATATCATCCACCATTTCGGCACCGACACTGTGGCCGAGGTAACAGGCCGCTCGCGCCGCATCGTCAAAAAGACCGGCCGCGACGGCGTCGACCGGCTTGCCGTCGAGAACCGTCCCGGCTCTGCCAATCTCGCTGAGACCAAAAGCTTCATGGATGACGACAAAAGCGTCCTGATCTTTTCCGACGCCGGCGGCACCGGCCGCTCCTATCACGCCGATCTCGGGGCAAAAAACCAAAGGCTGCGCAAACACTATCTGCTCGAGGCTGGCTGGCGCGCCGACAACGCCATTCAGGGGCTCGGCCGAACCCACCGCACCAACCAGGCGCAGCCGCCTTTGTTCCGGCCGATGGCCGCCAACGTGAAAGCCGGCAAGCGCTTCCTGTCGACCATTGCGCGACGTCTCGACACGCTGGGTGCGATCACGCGCGGCCAGCGCCAGACAGGCGGGGCAGGGCTGTTCCGATCCGAGGACAATCTCGAAAGCCCCTATGCCCGCGCAGCCCTTCGCCAATTCTACTGGCTGCTGCACCAGGGCAAGATCGACGGCTGCTCGCTCACGACCTTCGAGACCGTCACCGGCCTGTCGCTGACCACCGACGAAGGCGGGTTGCGCGATGAACTGCCTCCGATCACGACCTGGCTCAACCGGCTGCTGGCGCTGCGCATCGAAACTCAGAACCTGCTCTTCGAAGTCTTCGAGCAGCTGATGACGGCCAAGGTCGAGGGCGCAATCGCCGCCGGCACCTACGACAGGGGACTGGAGACGATCACGGCGGAGAGCATCGTCGTCACCGATCGCCGCACCGTCTACACCCATCCGGTTTCGGGCGCGCAGTCGCACGTGCTGACAGTCGCGCGCAAGGACCGCATCCGGCCGCTCGGCCTGGTCGACGCGCTGGCGATCGCCCGCGCCGAGCCGCAGTCAGTCCTGCTGGTCAACACACGGTCGAGTCGCGCCGCAATCCAGTTGCCCACGGCGAGCCTGATGCTCGACGACGGCACGGTCGAGCACCGTGTGCGCTTGCTTCGGCCGACCGACGAGCTGCGCTTCGGTCTCGACGCCCTTGCCGAAACCCATTGGCAGCCCGCTGAGCGAAAACTGTTCTGCGACCTGTGGCAGTCGGAAGTAGCCGCTGTTCCCGAGTTTAGCACCAGCACCTTCCACATCGTCACCGGCCTGCTTCTGCCGATCTGGCGGCGGCTCCCGGACCATGACTGTCAGGTCTATCGTATCCAGACCGATGGCGCAGAACGCATCATAGGCCGTCACATCGCGCCGAACATGGTCCCGACCATGTTCCGCAATCTCGGTATTGGCGATGTGCAGACGCTGGCGCCCGATGAAGCGTGGCCCGGGCTGGTCGAAGGACGCATCGGGCTGCAGCTTGCCGACGGTCTGGTCCTGCGCCGCAGCCGCGTCATGAACGACTATCGGGTCGAGCTGATCGGATTCAACGAGGCGATGGTGCCGCGGCTGAAGGCGCTGGGCCTGATCTCGGAAATCATCTCCTGGAAGCTGCGCCTGTTCGTCCCGACCGGTGCCGGCGGCTCCGCCATCCTCGCCTCCCTTCTCGAACGCCATACGTTGGTCGGGGTCACCGATCGTTCCTCGGCTGCTTGAGCGGAGGAGAGGACCATGACCGGCTCGGCCTCCGAGCTGGCGCGCCGCCTTGGCGAACATGCCGAGGCGGTGTGCCGCGAATATCTCTCCCACGGCCGTCGAACGGGGAACCATTGGATTGTGGGCGATGTCAGGAATTCGCCCGGCCGTTCCATGCATGTCCGACTGCGGGGCAATGCTAAAGGCCCTGCTGGAAAATGGGTGGACGAAGCGACGTCCGAATTTGGCGATTTGCTCGACGTCATCCGCGAAAGCTGCGGTCTTACCGAGTTCCGTGATGTCGCCGATGAAGCCCGGCGATTCCTGGCCCTGCCGCGGCCCGAAACCGCGCGCGCGGAGCGCGGCCCCGCCCCGGGACGCGGTTCGGCCGACGCGGCGCGTCGCCTGTTCGCCATGTCGAAGCCGATCACAGGCACGCTGGCCGAACGCTACCTCACCGGACGCGGCCTTGTGCTCGGCTACCGCGAGCGGTCCCTGCGCTTCCATCCCGGCTGCTACTACCGAGATCTCTTGACCGATGAGACGCTCACGCTCCCCGCTCTGATTGCCGCCGTCACCGGTCTTGACGGTCGCATCAAGGGCCTGCAACGCACCTGGCTGGACCCGGCAGGCAACGGCAAGGCGCAACTCGCCGATCCCCGCCGCTCGCTGGGCAACCTTCTAGGCAACGCTATCTGGCTTGGTCTCCAGCCCGGTGCGCCGGTTCCGGTCATGGCCGCCGGCGAGGGTTTCGAGACGATGGCGTCGCTCCGCACGGTGTTTCCGACGCTTCCCGTGGCCGCCGCCACCTCGGCTAATCACCTCGCCGGCCTGTGCTTCCCGCCCGGCTGCCATCGCCTTTACATCGCGGCCGATGCGGACGCCGCCGGCCGGCATGGCATCCAGCGTCTCAGTCAGCGCGCAGGCGAAGCCGGGATACTAGCCCTGGCGTTGCGGCCGCAGCTCGGCGACTTCAACGACGATCTCCTTCATCTCGGCCCAGCCCGTCTCGCGGCATGGCTCGGCGATCAACTCGTCCGGGACGATGCCCGTCTCTTGCCTCCGTCCGGATGACGGCCCGGGCCGGCAGGCGGGCAGGGGCGGCGTCAGCGGAGGTCGCGCATGGCAGCTGTCTGCCGGAAAGGCCGCGCCCGCGGCCTGCCTGAGAGGCGATCCCTGCCACCCCCCTGCCACGGCCGCAACGGCGGGCAAGCCGCCGTCCTCCGCTGACACTCCGGCCTTCGGTGCGGCCGCGCCCGGGGCGCGGCCGGGATGCGCTGTCAGGCCGCGATTGGCGCGGCCACAGCCGACGGAGACCCGCCATGACCTACGAGCTTCCTTTCGACGACGCCTACGAGCCCTACCACGCCTCATCGCCGGCCGACCGCGTCATTCTCGAATTGCAGATGTACGGACACCGTCCGCTTCAGGACGAGCCTGATCCCCGACCGCTGCCCGACGACGAGGCCATCCGGGCCGGCCTCGCCGGGATCGTCGAAACGTTCGCCGGCATGCTTGGCGACACCAGGCTCGAGCCTGACCTCGACAACCTGCTCTGGTCCTTCGCCAACGTCTTCCATCGCGCCGCCGAGCGCATCGCCCGCGATCTCGACCGCAACGAGGAGGCACAGCGCTCGAGCCAGCGCGAGCAGGACGGCTCCGAGGTGAAGTCCGTTGAGCTGGAACGACTCACGGCCGAAGGCATCACCTATATCGAGCGCCGCAATGTCCTCGAAATCATGCGCGACGAGGCCGCTGACCTTTACGAAGCGCAGACCGGCTCGGCATGGCGGCCGCGCACCGGGTCCAAGGTCAGCCACCAGGCGATGACCGCGGCGGTGATCGACTCCCGCGACTTCCTCGCCGCGCGCCGCCGTGCCGAGACCGAGGTGTTGGTGCCGGCCGGCACTAGGATCGCCTTTGCCGGCGGGCTTGACTGCAACGAGCACGACCGGATCTGGGACGCGCTCGACAAGGCCCGCGACAAGCATCCGGACATGGTGCTGCTGCACGGCGGCAGCCCGCGCGGCGCAGAACGCATCGCCGCCTGCTGGGCCGAGAACCGCAAGGTCACGCAGATTGCCTTCAAGCCGGACTGGAATCGCCATGCGAAGGCCGCGCCGTTCCGCCGCAACGACCAGCTGCTGTCGGTCATGCCCTACGGCCTGATCGTCTTCCCTGGCTCCGGCATCACCGAGAACCTCGCCGACAAGGCTCGCCGGCTCGGCATCCCCGTCTGGCGTTTCACGGACGGTGGCGCGTGAGCGCACCCTTCTTTCCCCACATCGAAGAAACCCGACCCGCCGCGGTCGGGTTTCTGGCGTGAATACATCCGCCCTCCCGAATTCAGCGCGGAGACCGGGCGGCAGATGGGTCAGATACGCGAGGGGCCGATTGTCGCGCATCCAGTCGGGGCGCGCCGGCCTGCGGCCGGCCAGGCTCTACTCGCGGCGTACCGCCGCTCCCCGAGCCGGCTACGCCGTCTCGGCCTTCGGTGACGATCCTTCGCGCGGAAGAGGGAGAGGAGAACCGGGCCCGGGTGGTTGATGTGAGAGAAAGGAAGCCACCATGTCGATGATATTTTTGGGCGGATCACGCGATATATTCGAACTGCCGCCGGCTGCAATCGAGCGGATCGGCGCGATCGTCGCGGCCGAACACGGCGTGCTGATTGGCGACGCGCCGGGTGCCGACGCCGAAGCGCAAGGCCTGCTCGCGGGCTACAATTATGAGCATGTCGGGGTCTTCTGCGCCGGCGACACTCCGCGCAACAATCTCGGCGACTGGGCGGTTTACCGCGTTCCACCTCCCCTTGGCGCTCACGGATTTGACGTTCATGCGCCGAAGGACCGCGAAATGGGACGTCGAGCCGATTATGGGCTCATGGTCTGGGACGGGAGGAGCCCCGGCACCTGCCTGAATGTGCTGCGCCTTGCGATGATGAGCAAGCCATGCGTGATCTACGACATGTCGAGAGGCAGCGTAGCCACAGTCCAGAACACGGCGGACTGGCGCGCGACGCTGCGTCTTGCGGGCTTGGATGTTTGCCGGCAGATCGAAGCTCGTATGACACCGGACGAGCGGCTGGCGTTGCCGGCATAAAAGACGCCGTGTGATCGGGATTGCACACCCTTGCATATCCGAACAGGACAGGCCGACCCGTTCGAGACCGGTCCCTCGAAGCGCCTCGCAGGACGCTCCAGAGGACGAGCCTGCCCGTGCCAGCGCGCCGTCAAAGCGGAACCGGGATTGCCGAAGATCGCGCCACATCGGTGGTCCCCGTTTGACCAAGGCGGTAGGTATCCTCGGAGCGTTATAAGATGCGGCTGGCGGCCAACACCGATCACGATTCCCGGGCGTGTCTGGTCAAGCGTAATAGCAGGCGTCCTCGGTCAACTTGCCGCAGTTGGGAGGCGCGGGTGATGCAGGACGTGACCCGTGAGGCTGGCACCGGTCGAAACCTTCCAGCGAGTGGCCATTGTGGTGCGGGTTGGCGATGGCGGCGCAGGGCGTTTTCCGTTGGCCGCATCCGGGGCCATTCCCGTTTTCATGTCGCCTTTGTAGACGACCGCCTGCTTTGTGCGGTCAACCCCCGTTGGGGGTACACTCGGCGAAAATTCAGGAAAATTCGATTTCGGTTTTGCTTGCGGGCCGGCGAAGGGGCCTGCCCGCTATTTTTCGGCAAATAGAATTTTCCAGATTTTTCGCCGAGATGACCGCAGCAGGACGGCCCTCTCCTTTGGCGCCATCGGGAATGGTCCCGATGCAACCTAAGGAGAACCACCATGGCCACCACGATCGCTAACCTCACCCAGAAGTCCGACGGCTCGATGGAAGGCGTCTTCGCGACGCTCCGGGTCAACGCCCCGATCACCCTGATCCCCAACGCCAACAAGTCGCGCGAGGACGCCCCGGACTATCGGATTGTCAACAAGCGCACGGGCTTCGAGATCGGCGCTGGGTGGAACCGCGTCTCGCAGCGCTCCGGCGAAGAATACCTCTCGGTCAAGCTGGAGGCCCCCGAGATCGGCGTGATCTTCGGCAATCTCGCTGCCGCCCCCGGCGGCGAAGAGAACAAGAAGGTCATCCTCTGGAACAACCCGCAGTGAGCTTCAGGGGCCGGTCTCGACCCGGCCGGCCCCTCCCGCTTCAGAAAATCAGGAGGTTTCCATGAGCCGCTACACTATCACCGTCACCGGCAAAGGCCGCACCGACACCGACGCCATCATCGGCTACGATCCGCCGCTGCGCACCCTCTTCCTTCAAGCCTTCCCCCATGAGGTGACTGACGATCCCGCACTGTGGCTCGGCACATACGACCGGGAGTTCGACACGCTCGCCACCCTGCATGCTGCAGCCCTCGCCGAAGGATACGACTTCACACCGCTCCCCGACGATGTCGCCGCGAAGCTCGCCGAGGAGCTCAACGATCGCGACTAGATCGACAGCCTCTTAAAGGCCGCCGACGGGCAACCTTCGGCGGCCTTCTTTGTGCCCGAAGAAGGAGGACTAGCGGCACGACGCTGCCCCGATCGCAGGCGCGTTAAACACTCTCTTGCGCCGGAACATTTTTCAGCTTTTCAGCCTCCGGCTTTCCCGCCGTCGAAATGGCGTGCATTTCATCCACGAGCTTGATCAGCGTGCTGACCGTGCTATGTGGCAATTTCCAGATCAACTTCGCCAGCTTGATCTGATCCTCCGCTTCCTGCGGCGACTTGCCGAACAGATGCGGCGCTGCCGCATAGACCAGCTCCATGGGGTGAAAACCGAGCACTTCGCTCAGATGCACCAGCCGCGTGACGTTGAGCTTCGATACGGCCTTCTCGTAGCGGCCGAACACGGGCGTCGACAGCCCAAGATAGCGGGCAACCACTTCTCGGGTCGTGCCGGTCTCGTCACGCTCCTTGCGCAGGAACGCGGCAATCCTTCGGTCCATCTCCGCGAAATCCTCGATGCCGTCGAAGCCCGGCTTTCGAAAAATCGGTTTGTCGATCTCGGGATCGGTCGTTTCGACCAGCCCGTCCTTTTCCTTGAACTCAGCGCGTTTCCTGGCCACGGTCCAATGTCCTGTTCCATAGTTCGGGATTGCAAAACGGTGTAGCGTCCTGACGTGGGAAAGCGTCTGCCTGGACATGCGGGGGTAGGTCACGGACACGCCTGCGCGCGGGCAAGCTGTGAGCCCGGAAGGAAAGCCCAAGGCGTGTCAGATACAGCATCGTTTTGAGATCATTACGACTTTCAGCGTTTCTCAGATGACCGACATACCGGCCGCATCCGGACAGACGTAACGACCCTACTCCCTTTTGCCCCAAAGCCCGATTTACCCTTGGCACAACATTAGCATTTGAGCAGCCGCGAATACAGCGGGATTCTCGAAACCGCCTACCCAAAAAGGATATGCTCAATAGCCATTGTCCCGCAGGTACTGGTCGATCGCGGCCTTCATGATCACCGTCATCTTCAAGTCGTTTTCGAAGGACGCCTTCTGGAGGCGCATCTTTGTCTCGTAGTCGAGCGGCACGTTGACGAAGTGCTTCGATTCGCGCGTTTGCGCACGCTTCAGATCGCGCAGCCTGGTCCGCGCCTTTTCCTGATCGAGCGCACGTTGAACGCTCGTCTGCCTCCGCTCCTCCACGCTCGGTTTCGGCAATGGGTGCCGCCGAGTAGTCGCTTCGACCTCCGCGACCGCTATCGGCGGCTCGGGAGATTTGGCGGCCCCGGTCTCGGGCGATGTTGGCTTGCGCGTTTTGCGTGGCGCGATCGGAATGTCGCCCACGGATAATGTCGGACGGTTGTTCATTGTCCAGCCCCCTGATCTCCCGCGAGAAGTCCTTCCACCTCGTCCAGCAACGCCGACACCTCGATGCGCCCCTTCTTCACGGGTTCGGTGAGGTCGAGCATCTGCAGCGTACCGTAGCCGTTGCGAATTTCGCGATAGCAGTTCCGTTCGGTCAGTTCCGTCTGCAAAAGCGTCGACGGATAGCCAGCCTCACGCAAGGCGGCGACGAAGGGGCGGATGAACCGGTAGGCTTCGAGGCTTCTGGCTGTCAGCGCGATGCGCGTGACTACCACCCCGTGAGGGATTGCACGGCCCTGATCCTCGGAAATGTCGGCGGTGTTCTCGGCGGCCTGGCCGACCGAACGTATTTCGTCCTGGTTGGCCTGGACGGGTGACAGGACGATATCGGAATTGCCGATGATGGTGTTGGCGATGACGCTGTCGACGCCGGGCGAGTCCATGATGACGACATCGTGGTCGGCTTTCGAAAGCGCCTGCTCTACGCCGCGCTGCGTCGACGCGGCGACAAGGTCAATGTTGGCCGGAACGTTATCCTTGTCCTGTGAGAGCTTCCACCACTCGGACAGGTTCTGGCGGTTGTCTGCGTCGATCAGAAGGACGCTGTTGCCACGCAGGGCGTACTCGCCGGCCAGCAAGATCGCCACCGTCGTCTTGCCGGCTCCGCCCTTGCTGCTCACGACCGAAAGCCGCCGCGCCGTCATCAGCCATTCGCCTCGCTGAAGCCACTTCCAACCACAGCAATCGCCACCTTCAGAACATTAGAACACACGCTATGATCACACCGTATGATACTTATTCCACCGCCTATGTCCACACGATGGAGAAGTTTGCCACCTCCAAGTCGTGTGGAATTGGCGTGTGCAGGAGCAAGTAACGGGTGGAAACAGCGTGGTTTCCTGGTGTTGCCGTTTCTCGGCCGTTCTCTGTTCTCTTATTGGCAGGATACGGAAAAATGTGGTACATTTTTCCTGACGATCGAGGGACAAGCCCTCGATCCGCCGCTTGCGGCGGCTAGAAGAAGGCCGGGAAGGGATGGGCGGCGAGCGTTTCGAGGTCCGGCGGGTGACGCCGAGGAAGGACAAGGTGGTGCGCACCCGTCTGTCCGGTGACGAGTATGTAGCTGTCGAAAAAGCTGCGAAGGCGGCCGACATGACGGTGTCAGCCTTCCTGCGATCTCTTGTTCTAGAGGGCGCCGGCGTCCAGCCTTTGCTTGCCGGGGAGGACCGGACGGTGATGGGCGTTCTCGCCGACGAGATGCGCGCGGTGGGCGCGAACCTGAACCAGATGGCCCGGGCGTTGAATAGCGGAGGAGCGGTTCGGCCGTCCGATCTCGAGGCGGATATCGGCGAGGTGCAGATCGTGGTCGCGGGAGTTCTGAGCGAGTTGCGGGGACTGGCCAAGCGCGCCGGCTACCGTCGGCGCGGCGAGGGCTAGGCGATGGAGTTCTTCTTTGGCTCCTTCACGGAGGAATGGGAACGGCGCAAGGCGGCGTTGCTGCACGACATGTCGCTCGGTCGACCTGGTGTTGCGAAGGATGAGGAGGAGAGCCGACGGCGCATGGGAGGCGGAGGGGGGCTGTCTTTCGCCGAGACTGGATCGGGTCGGACGCGCGCTCGCGGAACGTGGGGGAGCGGCCGGCAGGGGAGGGAGGCGCGGCCGATGCGGGCGCGCTTCACCGGCATCGCCCGGGGAAGCCAGCCGGCCGTTGTCAAGATGGCGTCCTATGGTGGCGGGGTGCGGCTAGGCGCGATGCTGGACTATGTGTCGCGCGCCGGCGACGTTGAGGTCGAGGACGATCGCGACGAGCGCATCCGGAGCAAGGAGAGGTTGTCATCACTGCGCGGCGAGTGGGAGCACCTGTTCCAGAACCGCGAGGAAAGCCGCGACGTCGGCCTGTTCTCGGTCGCGATTGGGGCTGTCCCGGATCGGTCAGATGACGAACTGCACGCGCTGATGAGGGAGACGCTGTCGCGTGGCTTTGGCGAAAGACGGTTCGCCTATGGTGTTGCCCGCGCGGATGACGGCTCGCGTGCTGTCAGTGGCGTCATAGTGTTACGCAGCGCGGATGGCGAGCGGCTGACGGGAGATGCCAAAGCTGCGGCGATCATCCAGGAAAGGTATGACTCGCGGTCTTCAGTCGAGGATCCATCGGCAGTGTTCTCGTTTGCCGGATACGGAAACGGCGTCGACTACGGGACCGCCAGGCTGAGGCGACTGGTCGAAGCGTTCGACGGCAACGTCCACGACGAACGCGGCACGAAGATCGAGAACGACGGCGTGGCCGGTGACCTCGTGCAGAAGGACTGGCGGCACGAGCTGCATAGCCGCAAGAGCCGGGACGTGATGCATCTGATCATGTCGGCCCGCGCCGGGACTGATGTCGACGCGTTCAAAGAGGCAGCGCGCGATTTCCTGGCCGCGCAGTTTAGCGGGCATCGCTACGTGTTCGCGCTGCACGATCCGACGCAGGATCCGAAGGACGAGGCCGACGGCGGCAAGCGCCCGCATGTGCATGTTCATGCGATTATCACCATGAAGTCGGAATTCGGGGAGCGGATCGAGACCAGCCCGCAGGTGTTTCGCGCATGGCGTTCGCTGATGGCCGAAAAGGCGCGCGAACACGGTATCCAGATGGAAATGACAGACCGGCGCGAACTGGCGACGGCGCCGGCGTTCGGGCGCAACCAGGTGCGCCCGATCAGCCGCCAGGGTCGCACAGAACATGTCGGCACCAGCGACGCGGCCCATGAACGATACCAGGCCAAGCGATCTGAGCGACCGACCACGGCGCGCGCAAAACGAAGCGTCGAGTATACCGTAAAGGCACAGGAGACGTGGCAAGCGCTCGCACGCGCAAGCGGCGATCGTGAGGTCGCCGAGTTCGCGTTTATGCAGGAAAAGCGACTAGTAACAGCCATTGACCGGGATCATGCCGGTTCCAATCTTGTGGCAGCGGAGGCAAATTTCGGGTCGAAATACAGAGCCAATATGGTATGGTTGGAAGCGATTGTTTCGGAGGCCGGCAACGTGCGTGAGATGTCCCGACCTGAATTCGAGGCTTATGAGAAACGCGTCGAGACCGCGCTGTTCAAGTTCGAACGTCTGATCGGAGAGGAGGATCGCGCGGATTACGACGAGGTGGCTGCTGCCGCGCGGGACCATGTCAATGTCCGTCGCGAAATTCTGGAGCTCACCGAAGAACGGCTTGAACAGGAAAACGGCGATAGGGATCACGCGTCTGTGCTCGGACGTAGGCGCGACGAGGCCGATCGCAATGATGCTCCACGCTCCAGCGCCGAAGACGCGCGCGACGACGCGAATGCGCGTTGGGACGCCGCCGTGGCGCGGTACGGTGAAGATGCCGTCGAACGTGCCAATGATCTGCTGATCGAGCTTGAGGTCGCGCGAGAACGGATCGATCGCGGGCGGGCCGAAGGGCGCGGCACGGAAGCCGCCGAGGTCGACTATGCCTCAGCGCTCAACGCGGCCGCCAGGCTGGCAGTGGCCGGCAACGGCTACGTGCGCGAGGTCGCCGAGCGCGACGACGATCTGCGGCGCGCGGTGGACGATGCCGAGAGGGCGGTGAGGGGCAAGAGCGCCGCGACATCCGCGGATGCTGGCGTGAATGAACGACATCGCGATGATGTCGGCGAGGTCAAGCATGGCGCAGATTTCCAGGAGCAGCAGACCGAGCACGACATTCCAGCACACGCCAGGCCGGAAGCTCGGCGCGAACCTCGCGCTGAGCGGGCACGGGAGACATCGCCTCACTCAGGCGAAACCAATCGCACCGACCCGCCGCAGCAACATGTTCCGAGACTCGAGGAACTGGAACGCGAAGCGAGGGAGCAGAAGGACCGCGATCGAGACGATTTGGAACGTTAGGATTGTGTCATGAGAGACAAGACGCCCTGGTACATTTATCCGCCGGAAGAGCCGACGAAACGCCGTGGTGATGATCCTCTGGCCCTGCTTGTCGGCTTCCTGCTTGCGCTGATTTTCTTAGCTGTCGCACTCGATCACGCCTTGTTTTATGCAGGGACGGCTGTCACCGAATGGTGGGGCTTGATCGGTCAATAGGTCGGTCAGGGATTGGCATTGTGTGAGGGTTTTAGCCATTCGAATGGCTGATTGAATTTGAGGGTAGGTCGATGCTCAAGCTGAGCTGAGCGGAACTTCATGAGCTCGTCTGGTCAAAGCCGATGACGGAAATCGCCCGGGAGTTCGGGGTTCGCGACCAGCACCTCGCTCAAATCTGCGACGTCCATGACGTCCCAAGGCCGCCAACGGGGCATTGGCAAAAGGTCCAGTACGGCAAGTCGGTGCAGTCGCTCTCGCTCAAGACGGACAGGTTTGCCGCTTCCGAAATCGTCCTCATTCATCGGCGCAAATCAGGACGAGGCCGGCCGGTGCGGATGTAGTTGCGATGAGGGTCGGACATGACGATCAAAGACATCCAGGCCTTCCTCGACGACAACGGACTGTGCGAAACAATAGCAAAGCTGCACGAGACTACGCCGGAGTCCTTCGGCGCCAGCGATGCGGAGGCGTTCGCCAGGATGAAGCTCATTCTCCGGGTGCTAGACCTGCCGGCGGCTTCGACAAGTGAACTTCTCAGAACCATCGAGGAGCTCAGCACGGATGAAGAATCCCGCTAGCTTCATCTAACGATAATTGTTCTCGTCTGCGGCTACCATCACAACATTGTTGACGTTACGTCTGAACTCGGGCTTCCCACTCGCTTTCGATCGCGTCCGGGCCGAATTCCCGTTTATTCTGCTTGTGCGCACGTGAGCATAAGGTGGCGCCTGGCGCCTTGACCGGCCACCACACCAAGAAGCACCGTCGGGATGGCTACCCACAGGCTGATGTCACAGATGCCACCCAGAAGGAATATCCTCTCATGGATACCCGTTCCATTATTGCGTCCCTGCCAGTCGCCGGGGCTGACCGAACTGCGCTCATCGAGGTTGCAAACGCCGCATTCGAAGCCGTCATTGAGCGGATTGAACCGAACAATGTGGAACTGACACGTAGCCTTTGGGATGCCGATGACTACATCGATAATTGGCTGTTCACCGACCTGATCACCGCTGAAAAGCTGCCGATGCCGCGCGACGAGATCGCGTACTACATCGATGTATTCCTGGTGCATCATGTCATTGATCTGGCGGTTGCGGCAGATAGCGAGGCCGCCGCGTCGCGCGGTTGAGCCATGCGAAGCGGAATCGCCGGCTCAGACGGCGCCGGCTGCGGTCGCGCCTGGCTTTTGCTCGGTTGTTGAGGACAGGCCGATCAACAAGGTGACTTTTACCGCCACCTCATCGAGGGTGGCGGTAAGACGGTTTATCTGCGAGGCGGTCGCCGCAAGTTCCGGGCCGTAGCGGGTGACGAGATACTCCCGGTTCCGGCTGAGGGACTGCAGATGCTGGACGGTTTTCGCGCGCAGGCGCAACCCCGCTTCCAGGGCGTGCTCCGTCCGCGCTGACAGGTCGTGCTGCATTTTGCGGATCTGATTGGGATTGTGCCCACGGTGGAGCAAAAGCGCAGTCAGATAGAGTTCGATCGCATGGATAGCCGACAGTCTGAACGGCGCTCGAGTTAGCGGCTTGCCGGGCCGCCCAAGCTGGAGGAGCAGGGTTGCCGCCTTTCGATACTGTTCAGCCAGTTCATGAATCTGCCGCGGAGACGCAAGCTCTCCCGGATATTTGAGGTCGTCGTTCGCCATCTAGGCACAGTAGAATTCATCCGGACAGATTTCGTAAAGGGCCAACAAAAATTCTCGGCGCGGGAGATACCTACGAAACCGGAAGCCGCGGCGGTCTCTCTCGGATCAATGGGAAACGAAGCCGCCGATCAAACCTCTGGCCAGCGGTGCCTAGCGGAGGCCGAACAGCCCGAGCACTCTCTTCCAGAGGCGTGCCCACCAGCCGGGTTTTCGGTTCAGGTCGCGGTAGTAGGCTTCGCGTCGGCCGTGGTCCGACTTGAGTGCAGCCACGGTCTGTGCGGCACTCATGGCGCGGAGCCAGTCGACCCGGCCATCCGTTATGAAATAATGCGATTGGCACGGCAGCTGTCCGCTACCGATTGAGGGCCGAATGGTCGGTCTGCCGTTTCGCTCTTTGACCGTCCAACCGGCGGGACCGAGCGAGACCGGCACTTTGCTGCCGCAGCCGCATGCGCAGAGGTGCATGGCGATCTTGTATTCCTCGGACACGTATAGGACGCCCGGCTCCAGCGTCGCAGGAACATAGTGGACCTTCGCCAGTCGGAAATCCGTCACGCTTCAGGTTCCACGAAGAGGCGGGGCAGAGCAGTGTTCATTAGCAGATGGTACGCGGGCAGCGCCTGTGCGTAAAACCCGCAATGCTGCTTGTATGCGAGCAGCGCCATGCTCGCATTCAGGGCGTTCAACTCGGCGATCTGGATATTGGCCCGATATTCGTCGCCGGGTGGGTCGGTCAGGGGCACCAGGCCCTTGGCGCGGATTTCTGCGGCATTCTCTGGTTTCAGCACTGTCGTGCGGACCATCCCGGCGAGCGCGCCGTTCTGGCGGACGAGCCCCATGCCGACATCAACGAAAGGAATGCGGAGACGGATGAGAAGGTCGAAGATCTCCGCACGCGCCGTTCCGCTGTCAACGCAGACGAACGCAAAAGTCACGCCCGCCAAATCGGCCTCGCAACTGCCGTCAATAGCCTTCGCCTCAAGATGCAGCCCCTTGCGAAAGCTTTCGTAGCGCTGCTGGTAGACCTCAGCCTTCGGCCTGCCGAGCTCCTCCGCCAGAAGCCGACCGGGTGAGCGGAATGCGTTGTGAACGTGGAAGGGTTTGGGATCATATCCCCGGATTTCGAGGACGTTGGTCTTCACGAGGTAATCGAGAACATAGGCGCCGGTGCCACCCAGGCCGATGACCGCGACGATTTCCTTGGCAAACTTGGCGGCGAGGTCGCCGATCAAGGCGCGGCTTGTCAGCGTGTCGCGGAAATGAAAAACGCTCTCTGGGCCGGCGTCTTCGTCAACATTAAAGGTGAACGGGTCGGCATCTAGATACCGGTGGCGGGCAGGACCTGAAAGGATCGACAGGTAGTGCTCGATCTTGGTGAAGAAATCCGGGAGGCCGCCTGGAGGCTTGTTGGAAAACGACCGCTGCACAACGACGTCGGTCTTCACCAGCGTCACACTGGCAGTACCACCGCCGAGCGACGGTATCGGCTTGCCGTCAAGGCCGTGCGGTACGCCGCCGGCAAAGAATACCTGGTGGTCGACGGGTTCGACCCGCTTGCCGTCAATGTCCTTGAGCACGGTCACGATCGCGCCCCAGCACAGGGTCCTCTCCGCGTCCAGGTACGGAATGTCCCTGACAACAAGATAATCGCTATCGAGCCGGAGCGCGTAGCCCCGGTCGATCAGCTTTTGGATGTCAGGATTATGACTCGCTAGTTGGAATAACATGGAAGTCCATTCCGTCTTTGGCTTTGACCGAGCCGCCGGGGGACAACGTGCCCTCCTTGGGCTTGTCGCCGCGGGTGTAGGTCACCGAGTAGACCGTCTGCGGATGCTGCGGATAAGTCGGGTCGAAGTAGGTCACCACCTCTGCATAGGTCAGATCTTCGTTTTTCGGCACGGTATGGGGCGTGCCGTTCACCACGATGGTGATGGTCTTGTCGTGACCATCCTTCTTGTCGTCGTTCGTCATTCTAGGGTTCCTTCTGTTAGCCCTTGGGAGGGTAGGGGTCATTGCCGTAGGAGTTGGAGTCGCGGATCTGCCCGTTGGGCCGATGGATCACCACCTCGCTATGCTGGTTGATGGCAATGTCGCGGGCGGCTCCGATGGCGCCGGCCTGGGTAGGATGCAGCGACGTAGCCCGCTCGTTGCCGGCACCGAGCACGGCCCACTGGCCATTGCGAGGTACCACATGTTGATTTTTGCCCATTTCGTTCTCCATTTAGTTGAGCACATTTACAACATCGTAAAGATAAATCTTACGAACGGTTGCGTCAACTCCCTCATTATGGTTTTGTCGTGTACAATCGGACGGCGCGTCACCAGGGGGCGCGCCGCCATGATTAATGGAGAATGGTTGAATGGTTGAACTGGCGGTAAAGCTTAAGCAACTCAGGATGCGGAGCGGAAAGTCCCTCCAGGAGGTCGCCGACGCTGTCGGAGCTTCCAAGGCGCATATTTGGGACCTGGAGCGCGGTGCAAGCAAGAATCCGTCGCTGAACCTCATCAAAAGCCTGGCGGACTTTTACAAGATCGGTATCGCCGACCTTGTTGGCGAGAACCCAGGCAGTCCGGAAGCCGAAGCCGAGCTGATTGCCATGTATCGCAACCTAACAGAGCTGTCGCAGAGTGACCGAGAAACAATCCAAATCCTGATGGATCGTCTCAAAACGAACCGGAAATCATGACTGTAAGCCGGATCGATCTTGCGGACGCCGCAACGCCTGAGAAGCTCGTGCTCGAAATCCTTCGGCACGAGCCCGATCTCAAGATTCCTGTGCCGATCGAAGATCTCTGCCGGCAGCTCGATATTGTCGATATAGCGCCCTTGGATACAGACGGCTATGAGGGCGGTCTGATCACGCCCGCCGACAAATTCGAAGCATCGATTCTTTATAACCGGCTTAGTCCGCGGCGCCGCAGGCGCTTCACCATAGCCCATGAGCTGGCCCATTTCCTCATGCTGTCCCATATCCCGTCGGCGGACGGCCGGTTCCTATGCAAAATGTCGGACATGCTGGCCCTGCAAGCGGGCGAAGCCGACAAGCGCTTGCGGATGGAGGTGGAGGCCAATCGCTTTGCGGCGCATATTCTCATGCCGGCGCCCTTCTTCCGGCCGGATGTGGCTATTGGCAAGGATCCCGACCTCAATCAGCTCATCAAGCTGGCAGACCGCTATGATGTCAGCAAGGAAGCGGCGAGCCGGGCCTATGTCCGCTACCGCGACGAGCCAGTCGCAATCGTGATCGTGCACAATGGTAAGGTCCTGCGCGTATATCGAGAGCAGTCGAAGTTCCCTTATCTTTCAACAGGGCACGGGTCGCCGGTCTCGGCTTACTCGCTGCTGCGCCGGCGCAAGCACGAAGAAGGCGTACCCAGTGAGATCGACCAAACCGACGCTGGTGTCTGGTTGGACGTGCAACGCGGGCAAACGCCACCCCAACTTTACGAGCAGGTCCTCGCCCAGCGGGAGGGGTACGCGATGATCATGTTGTCGATCGAGCCTCAGATTGACGAGGACGAAGAGGACCTGGAAGACGGCTTGACCTCGGCCCAGCGCCTCAAGCGCCGGCTTTCATCCCGCTGAATGGGCGAGCGTCCGCGTCCGGCGCAGGCATGTACAGCTCAATCTTACGAAAGTGCATGATAGGTCGACGATTGTAAGGATATACTTGACGAAAGCGTCCGGTGTAACCATATTGGTTCCGTGAGCATCGCTCCGGGGTTGGCGCCAAGCGCCAGCCGTACTTTTTCAAAACGAAGGCCCGGCTAGTCCGGGTCTTTGTTTTTTATCTGGTCGAAACAGCTATATTTGATGCCACGGAATGCCAGCTCCTCAGGTGGCAGGAGGGCATCGATCAGGTGCTTGTGCTCCATCAAGGCCTTGTAGGGGCGGTAGGAAGGGTCATATCCGCCCTTGGCGATCGGATAGAGGTAGAGGTCCGCGATCTGAATCATCGGTGTGGCCTTGGTACGGCCCCGGGGCTCACCGCGGACGATGTCCTTGAACTCCTGTGCAGTCAACGAGCTATAGCTGGCCGAATTGGCCCCGTCAAAAGGCATGCCCTGCGTCTTCAGACTGCGCGTATAGACCACCAGATCGCGGTCCTCGGCTTTGCCGGCCCGCTCAAAGAATACGCGCAGCTTGCGATCATGGCTGCGGGCGTATTTGGCAGCGCGTTCGATGAGGATACAGTACGCTGTCTTGCACATGAACCAGAGCTGATCCTGATACCGGTCCCGGTAGCGGGCGACGTATCCGGGTCGGTCGATTACGGCCGCTATGCCGACGACTGGCAGTGACAACAGCATCCGTTCCAGATCGCCCAGAAACTCAAAGGCGGCCTCCGGCTTCTTCAGCCAGCCAAAATCGCCACGCCCGCCCCTAATTGCCCAAGAGTGCAGGGGGTAGTCTATGCCATGCTGCTGGCAAAAGGTCTTGTGACGGCCGTAGAGCTCGTCAACGTCTTCCTCGTTGATGAGGATCCCGCCAAGAGCGAAATAGTCCATCTCGTCCCGGCGCTTCTCCTTTGGCTCTCGGTCTGGCTCCCTGCTGCCGCTATCGTCTATGTAAAGGTGAATCTCGCGGGTCACGGCCAAGCCTTCTTTGTCCTCTTGATGTGGCCCAAAAGACTGAATCTGTACAGCTTTCGAGGGTGACGGATCTCGGCGCGAGGTTGGCCCCCAGTCGACCCGATTCGCACCAATATTTATCAGCATGAACCTGTCGATACCCATAAGCATCCCCAATTGCCCCTGATGAAAGGGTGGCTGCCCAAATCCAGCGACAGGCGCCACAGCGAGTGCTAGGCGAATGTGGATGCACGGGCTTTGGGTCGCGCTACGCGACAGGATGTCGACATTGAATTCGCGGTGCATGCAGCGGCATGCAAAGCTCGACATGCCACTTTTGCCGCCAGCTCTGGCCATAGCGGCAACGAGGGGTATTCCCGGCCCGATCCTGCGCTCATCCTGCCTGGAACCGGGCATGTTCCTCCTCGCGAAAACGAGGCGCTCGTTGCCGAGGCGATCAGAGGGTTCCTCGAACAAGTTCCGTCGACAGGGTTAGGGCTGTTGCGCCGGTCGGCGGCGCTACTCGGATGCCAATCCGATTTCCAAAGGGTCTGGAACCGTTGCCTCGAAAATCTCGAGGTAGCTTTTGCGCTGCCGTGAGCTTCCCGGCGCTCCGCGCCCGGCCTTATCGGTGATCAGGCGCTTCAGCTTCTCGGCGGTCGGTCTCAGCCGACCTTCCGCATGTTGCATCCGTTCCGTGACCGATGGGAGGTTGCTCCCGTCGCCGCTGTTATTCGAAGGCTGCGGGGCCAACTGTACTGCCCGAAGTCTTGAAGGGCCGGGCGCTCCCCCTCGATGAGGCGGAGCAACGGGATCGGGTACATCGGAAGCCATCGTTCTGGCGTAGACTTCCGTCGTCGCCGGCACCGGCTGGTCGGGCAGATATTCGATCGGTGGAACGTACGGAATGTTGGCCTGCGACCAGGCGACCGCGGACTTGAACGGCTCTGTTTCGAAGAAGCGCAGCTTGTCGCCGTAGATCGGCTTCTGGCCCTGTATGAGAAGGATCATCTTGTCCGCCGGCATCTGGCGGATTTCCTGCGGCATCATCAGGTCGCGTTCGCGGATCTGTTCGACCTTAGTGCGGCGCGGCAGGCCGAACAGTTCGATCGTGCGCGATTCCGACTTGTAGCGAGCCGTTCGTTTGCCGAGCGCGCGTGATGCATAATCAGCTGTGGCCTGGTCGTTGGCGCCGAGCACCAGCTGGTAGCCGCAATTGCCGAGCAGGGAATGGCGCGCAGTCTCACCGTAGATCTCGTCCAGGTTCTTGAGGTCCTGGATGATGAACGCCATCTTGATGTTGTACTCGGCCACATAGGGCATCTTGTCGGTGATATCCGACATCTTCTTCAGTTGCCGGAATTCATCGAGCAGGAAGTAGACGGGCAGTGACTGTGACCGACGCTCACGCATCAGGATGTCCAGGGTCTGCTGGACAAAGAGTGTCAGCAGCGGCTTCAGCAGAACAACATCGGTGATGTTGGGAGCGAGGTAAATCGAGATCGGCCGTCGCCTGATGGCGCGCAAGTCCATATCGGTTATGGTCGTGGCGGCAACTACACGGTCATTCTTGAAGGGTCGCAGCGCTTTCTGAATGTCGAGTAAGGCGGACGCTGCGGCGCGTTCGGAGAGCGCCAGATAGGCATTGAAGCTCTCGATCGTGAATTTGGAGAGGTACCGTTCCTGTTCCTTGATCAGGGTCATCAGCGTCTGAAGATTGACGCCGCTGTTGAAGAAGGAGTTGACCTCTCCGAAATGTCGCCGGCCTTGGTAATGGTGACTTTCCAGAATGTAACTGATCACACCGGCGATAACCTGCTGGGCTGTGCCCTGCCAGACGGAATTCTCGGACTCGGTGTGTTCCGGAACGAGGATACTTGCCATGTTCTGGATGTCAGTGGTGCGGTTGCCGCGTTCCTGGCGGATGAAGTCCAGCGGGTTGTAGCGATGCGTCCTGTCGGAGCCGGGGGCGAACAGAAACACTTCGCTGCCCGCCCGTTTCCGGTGTCCCGCGGTCGCCTTGAAGATTTCGCCTTTCAGGTCCGTTACGATCATCGAACCCTGGTGAGCGATGGCATTGGGATTGACGTAGCCGACGCCTTTTCCGGATCGCGTCGGGCCGATGACCAGGTGATGGAGATCGTCTTTGGAACGGAGGATCTTCCGACCAATGCGCCCGAAGATGTGACCGCGCTTCCCGAACCATTTTCGGCGCCGCATCATCGCCATGGTCTGGAACGACGCGTCGCCGAGCGGGTGTTCCGGCATGCGCAGACCAATCACCGCAACGGCGCCACCAAGGGCCGCGGCGGGGCCCACAGCGATCAAGGCAACAATCTGCAGGTCGCGGCTTGCCGAATAGAGCCAGAATTGCTGGACCGGCGCGAACGGATTGGTGGTGATGGTCAGCTCGAGAATTCGAACGTCGCCGTAGATCAGATAGAGACCGGCACCGTAAAAAAGCGTCCAGGCGACGAGCCCGATCACGACACAGAACAGCAGATAGAAGGCGCGAAAATTTCTGCTCATCCTTCCTGCCTTGCGAAATAAATCTCCGATACGCCGCGTCTGCCGCCGTCACGGCGCAGCTGAATCACGATCGGGATCACCATGCGGATGTAGGACATCAGATCATGCTTGGAGTAGCCGGCGGACATGCCTGCCTGCTGCATCATCATGGCGAGCTGCTCATAGGCGCCGAGCGGCGTGTCGGCATGGACGGTCGACATTGAGCCCGGATGGCCGGTGTTGATCGCGCGGAGGTACGAGAAGGCTTCGGCGCCACGGATTTCTCCGACGAAGATGCGGTCAGGCCGCATGCGCAGCGATGCTTCCAGCAATTGCTGGATGGTGACATTGGCGGTTCCCTGATCACCCCTGGATGCCAGCAGGGGGACGCAGTTCGCGTGCGGCGGATTGAGTTCGCGGGTGTCCTCCAGCGTGAGGATGCGTTCGTTCTGGTCTATGCTGTTGAGGCAGGCGTTGAGAAACGTCGTCTTGCCCGACGATGTGCCGCCGCTGATCAGGATCGAGACGCGGTGACGGATGGCCGTGTCAATAAAATCGTAGATGGCGTTCGAGCGCAGAAATGTAATGAGGCGCTGATCGATCTCGTTGAGGCCGCCGACGGCGATAGCGACTTTTCCGAGTGCGCCGGTGTCGCGGTAATGTTCAAGCGTAAAATTGCTGACGACCTGCTTGCGGATCGAGATGGCGCCGCCATCGGGAGCCGCCGGCGGCAGGATCACCTGGATGCGCTCGCCGGTCGGAAGTGCCGCGCTCAGAAGCGGATTGGCGCGACTGACGAACTGGTTGGTGACGCCGGCGACGCGTTCGCCGATGTTCTGGATCTCGTCGGCGGTAAGTGCCGCTATTCTATAGGGCGCCATGAAGTCGGCGCCGAGCCGTTCGACATAGACCTGGCCTGGCCGGTTGATGGCGATCTCGATGACGGTCGGATCTTCGAGGAGTGCGCGGATCGGTTCGAGCGCCCGATTGAGAAAATAATGCGGGCTGTTCACCGCCCCGGCAGTGTTGCCGGTAGCGGATTTACTGGTAGCCACGTTCACGCCGGATTTCCTTCAGGGCTTCGGTCACGGGATCGTCGTAGAGAGCGGCGAAGTCGAGGTCCTGCCGGACATAGACAAAGATGCGCTCGCCTTGAGGGACGCTGATGGTGGGCGGAATACGCAGATTCTCCGATAGCGCTTGGTTGGCCATGTCGGAAAACGTCTGCGCAATGGTCTCGCGGGCCAGCGCCTCCGCATCCTCGGCGTCGTCGCTGGCGCCGCCGAAAGCCTGGCCGCTGCCGTAGCCGGTGAGATAACTTGCGCCCGCGCCAACGATCGAGAGCAGGATCGCCGAGCCGAAGCGTTCGCGGTATTTGTTGTCGACGCGGCCGGTCAGGCCGGACCGCCCGAGACTGTCGGCCCCGATCGAGTTCAGCCTGACGGTCACGCCGTCGTCACGGATCAGCCGGGTCCAGATGACGAAGATACGTTTTTGGCCGCGGGTGATTTCCGACTGGTATTCGCCGATCAGCCGGGTTCCGGTCGGGATTAGGACGCGCCGGCCGTCGAAGGAATGAACGTCCTGCGAGACGATCGCGCGGACCTGGCCGGGAAGGTCGCTGACGATCGCGGTTTCGAGAATTCCCGGGATCATCGTCCCCTCCGCGATCAGCGCGTCGATGCGCTCGATCTGGCGAGCGGTCGCCGACCGGTCGGCCAGGCTCGATGCGGCGGCGAGGTATTTGCTGTTACGGTCCTCGCCCGCGACGGTCAGTCCTTCGCCGGATTCGCCTGTGAGTGAATCGTCCTCGCCCTTGGCGGCATCGATCACGATCTGTTTCGATTTGTAACGCTCCGGAAACTCCTCTGCCTCGGGCTTTTCCGCTGGCTCGGCAACCGGATCGGCGACCACAACGGACGGCGGCGGCGGAACGTCGAATGGCGTCGTATCGCTTTCCGGCTGGGGCGGTGGAGGCGGCGGCTCCGGAAGCTTTATGACCGGGGTTTCCGGTTCGGGCGGCGGTTTCTCGCCCTCGCGCACGAAGGACGGCGGCCGAAAGGTCGTTGTGGTGAATTCCTCGTCGCCCTCGATCATGTCGCGCGGCCGGTCCTGCGCCGAGGCCAGCACGAAATACGCGGCGACCGTTCCGCCGAAAAGCAGGAAAGCTCCGCCCAGCAGCTGGTTGCGCCGCACGCTCCTGTCGCGCACGGCGGCTTCGTCGGCCGACAGCATGGCGTCGAGTTCGGGAGCACGTTTCATTTGTTGCCGCTCCTCCAGCGCTTCTTCGCCGAAAAATCTTCCTTAGGTCCAAGGATATCTGGGTCGGGAGCGCCGAAGTCGGGCTGGCGCAGGTTGAAGATGCAGGTCCATTCGTTGCCGTCGCGCAGCGTGAATTGTGCCGCCACGCCGTCGATGACGAAGTAGTCGCCCTCCTTGCGGAAATTGCGCAGGGTTTCGGAGAAGTCGGCATTCACCGCGAAGATCGCCGGCACCCGCCCGGTGAACTTCATGAATGTCTTCTTGCCGTCGTCGAAGATGACGGACGGCTTCAACGCCGGGGCGCCCGAGAAGGAGTAGTCGATATTGACGTTGGCCTTGTCGATCCCGGAAATGTTCGGGTTTGCGGCCCTGAACTCGGCCTCCTCGCGAAGCTTTGCGTTGAGGTTCTTCTCCGGATAGAGGAAGCGGATGCCGAACACCTTCTTGCCGGCTTCCGGCGCGAAATCGTGAAGCTCGAGATAATAGATGCGCTTGGTCGTCACGATGTTCATGTTGGTGACGACGTTTTTGGCGACCGGTTTCACGAACAGGATATTGCCCTTTTCCGAGGGAACGACCTGCCAGCTGTCGGTGTCGCCGAGCGACAGCGTCTCGAACTTCTCCTCCTCGTCGAAGATGATCATCGTGGAAATGCCGTAGGTGGCGTAGACCCTGACGACATTGTTGGGCTGGTAGGTGACGGTGGTGACGCGCGCATCGAGCCGTCCCGGCGTCGGCGTCTGTGCGGCAAGCGCGGTGGAGACAAGCCAGCCGCTCATCGTGGCGCAGACGAGGAACCGCAACATCCCCGGTACGATCAGTTTTGCCCCGATCATTCGTGGTCCTCGGGCGTGACGGTCTCCTGGTCGCGCCGGTAATCGTAAACCTGGAAGCCGAGCGGGTTCTCGAAACGCCATTCGTTGGTGGCGGGCGTGTCCGTGTAGCGGAAGCGCACCACGGAAATGTAATCACGCACGATCGTATCGGCGTCCGATTTCTCCGCGACCGCGAAGCGGACGATCGAGGTGCTGGCGTTCGGGAAGGTCACGGATTTGATGTTCACGATGAGCTTCCTCAGGCGGCCATATTGTCGGGCCGGGTTCTGAGGATTGGCGGTGCTGTAAAGCTCCTGCAATTCACGCGCGGCCTCACCGGTCGACAGGAGTGCCGCGATCCCGAAATTCTCCTCGATCGCGAAGGGATCGTAGCCCTCACGGGCGCGGATGTAGCGGACGATGTTGGCTTGGGTCACCGCCTGCTGCTCGGTGAGGTTCACTGGGCGGGTGAGACCGGTCTTCACCTCGATGAAGCCGGTGTTCTTATCGACCTCGACGATGTAGGGCTCGAAACTCTTCAGCGGCACCAACATGACCAGCGCAAGCAGGCTAAGCAGCGTGATCGCGCCGAAGATGGTGGTGACGAACCATGCGAGCGCCCGCGAACGCTTCTCCTTGCGCACGGTCTCGTGCTCCCAGCGCTCGCCGTCCTGGAAATAGGTCCGAAGGGTGTCCTGTCTGGTTTCAGCCATGCGGTCCGCCGCGTCTCAAATGGTATCCTCCGCTCTCCGCTCTCCGCGCTATCGCGGCGTGCTGTTGGCGCTGATCCGGTTTTGCATGGCGAGCGCCGCCCCTTTGCCGCCGCCGCCGGCGGGCGGGGCAGGGGAGTCGTCCGGGGCTTTCTCTCCGCGCGCGCGATACCAGCCGACCAGCCGGTAACCGCCGCGTCCTGCCGCGATGCCGCCGCGCACCGCGGCGCGGGGTACGCGAATGCCGGCGACGCGTGCCATGCCGTAGCCCATCTGTCCGATGCCCGCGGCGATGCCGCCGGCGATCCCCTGGGCAATCGCCTGGATCTGGAGCAGGATGAAGGCGCCGGCGGCGCACAGGAGCACGAAGGCGGCGATGTCGCTCAACTTCAGCGTACGGCTTTTCGCAGCCGCCTCGATCGCCGTCAGTTCCGGATCCATGGCGGCGATCAGGAAGGCGGCGATGACATAGATGAAGAGCGGGATCAGCGCATAGATCACGACCTGGTTGAACCAGCCGATGCCGTAGCTGCGCGTCTGCTCGAAAAGCATGCAGGCAATGAAGATGGGGGCGGTTCCGATCAGCACCCACATCATGACTTTCGCGAGGATAAGGATCGCCAGCGCCACCGCCATGAAGATCGCGGTGCAGGCCATGATCAGAAAGCCGATCAGCGAAGGCAGCACGGCGAAATAGCCGGATTGCTCGGCAAAGGCGGAGGCCGCGTCATTGGCGGTCTTCCAGATCATCGAAAGCCCGTTGGTCGGCTCGGTAATCCCCGTCGAGGATGCGGCCAGAATCGCGCGACCGACATCCTCGGGCGTGTCGTTCAGCCAGGAATAGAAGAAGGTGTTGAAATGTTCCCATTGGCTGACGAGCGCCAGGATCAGCATCACACGAACGACCCGGCCGACGACCTCACCGACCCCGATGCGAGCCGATCCGACCAGAAGCTGGACGGCATACCAGGCGACATAGATGACGGCCACGACCTCAAGCAACGGCATGACTTCGCTGCCGACCACGCCATAGGCCTGCTCGGAGAAGTTGGCTCCGGACGCCTCGATGCGATCGAGAAGCTCTCCGAGGAAGTCTTCCATTAGCCCGGCTCCTGCCGTGCGGTCAGGCCATCGATCGCCTCGATCGCTGTATCAGGTGCGGCGTCGACGGGACCAGTGGTCACTGGATACGTGTTCACTGGGCGCATCGGGCCGCAGCCCGGTGCCGCAGCTGGGGAAGGCGCGACAGGTTCCGAGGCAAAGGACAGGAGGTTCGCAGGCCGCTTGCAGGGCGCGGTCTTCTCCTTCGGCGTTCCGCACCCGGAAATCGCCGCCGCGAGGCCGAGCAGGGTGACCAGGGCGATGCAACGGTTCCTAGTCCTCACCGTAGCTCAGCGCCTTCTTGCTGTTGGAAATGTCGGTGAGACGACGCTGGTTGTCTGCCTGCAGCGAGGAAACGGCGCCGTTCATCACGCCGATGAGTTCGTTGATGGTGAGCCCCGCCTGCACCTGAAGCTGTGTGTTCTGGTCGATCGAACCCTTGATGTCCTCGGCCGTGCCGATCTGGCCGCTGGCCTGTTCGAACGCGCTCTTGCGGGTTTCGACGGCCTGCTGGGAACCGTTGATCAACGCGGCGACGCCGAGCACGGTTGAGACAAGCTGTTCATAGGATTTGTCGCCGGAAAAATTGCTGTTCTGCTCACCCGAGAGCGACTTCACCAGCTGCAGGCCGTTGATGAAGATCGTCGCGACCTTGGCGACCTCGCTGCTCATGCCGCCAAAGTTCGGCACGCCACTCTGCAGCAGGTTGTCGAAGGAAGGGACCGACGCGACGCTGAAGCCATTGCCGACCGCGAGGTTCTGCATCGGTTTGGCCACGTTGCCGCGGTCGCCGGTGACGGCCTTCAGCGTCTCTTCGACCGTGGTCAGGATTTCCTTGTTGGTACCGAGGATCTTGTCCGTCGTTTCGGCCGTTTGCCGGGCGACGGCGTAGTTGGTCTTGTCGATGACCGGGATGTCGGCATGCGCCGCCGTTGCGACCAGCATGGCGGTCGACGTGATGATCAGGCGTTTCATGGGTCTCTCCATCATTGCGGCTGCAAGAGCAGCTCAACCCCGGTTTCCGGCTCACGCTTTTCGACACAAGCTCGTTCTTTCGCGTCCCATTCCAACCCCCGCCGTGCGTCGCAGAGGTCCGTGGTCTCGCGCGGATCATCATCGCGATCCGGGAAGTCAGTCGTCTGCGAGGAGCCGGACAAGCCCGAGGCGGTGACGGCATTGCGCGAATTGATCAGGTCGGCCATCGCCGTACTCATGCGGATCGCCGCGTTGATCATCTCCAGATTGGAGTTCCGCGCCGCGGAATTGTGATCCCAGCTGTCGTGGATGGTCCCGCTTTCCATGGCCGCCAGCTGCTCGAGCCAGGAGGCGACGTTGCCGAGACTGTCGCCGGTAGCGCCGGACGTGGCCATGGCGTTGATGGTGGAATCACGCATGCCCGTATAGGCCGTGTCGCCGCCGCCGAAGTTCAGCGGGATCGCGCCCTTGTCGGAGCCACCGAAAGCGGGGAGCCATTTCTGGGTGATGTTGCGGACGTAACCTTGCGTTTCCTTGAAGGGCGGGATGCCCTTGTATTTGTTGACGTTGCCCGGGCCGGAATTGTACGCGGCGAGCGCCAGATTGACGTTGCCGTTGAAGCGCTTCAGCTGCTGTTTGTAATAACGTGCGCCACCGCGCAGGTTCTGCTCGATGTTGTAGGGATTGACGCCCAGACCCTCGGCCGTCTTCGGCATCAACTGGGCAAGGCCGAGCGCGCCGGCGCCGGACTTTGCGCACGGGTTGAACCGGCTCTCCTGATAGACCAGCGCTAGAAACTCGTTCTCGTTGACGCCTTCCTCGCGCGCGATGCGCCTGACCAGCCCGGCGATTTCGGGATTTGCGTTTGCGGCGGCAACCGGATCGTCCTTGCGGCCAGGACGATACATCGAACAGGTCACGCTCTTGTTGACGTTGAAGCGGTCCTTGTCGACCTCTTCGATTTCCGTGGTCTTCTCGTCACGCTCCTCGCGTTCGTCGAGCACGGTCCTGTCCTTGACGGGAATGTCGGCATGCGCCGGCGTGGCCACTGCCAGTGCAGGTCCGGCGACGAGTGCAGCGAGCCAAAACCTCATTGCTCCACCTCCCATCCGCAGAATTTCGCCAGCCAATGCTCGGGCTCGTCGCCATGGCGCGCGCGCAGCGCCTCGCACTCCTCGATCGTTTCCTTCCGGCCGGAGAGAACCTTGACCAGATCGGGCATGGCCGAGAGGTCGAGGCGGGCGATCACGCTGTCGTTGCCGTGCTTGATCAGGAAAGTCCGCTTCTCGGGCGGCGTGTTCCGGATGAAGTTGAATTCCTTCACTGTTAGCCCGAAGCGCCGGATGTAGCTTTCCTCATCGGCGCGTGGGTTCGGGAAATGGATGTTGGTCGCGGACTGCTCGATCAGCGTGTGCGAGACTTTAGCCCGAGCGATGTCGGCCGCCGATTGCGTGCCGAAGCCGACGATCCCGTTAAGCTTGCGGATCGTCTTCATCTTGTCGACGATGTAATTCGAGAATGTCTCATCGGCGAGGAGCTGCCAGCCCTCATCCATGAAGAACATCACCGGATCGCCGGTCAGAAGCTCATCCAGCCGATGATAAATGTACATCAAAGCCGGCGCGCGCAACTCCTCGTTGCCGATGATGTTGGTCATGTCGAAGCCGAAGACCCGCCGGCTAGAGAAGGACAGGACGTCGTGCGGCGCGTTGAAGAGCCAGGCTTTCTCGCCCTCGATCCAGGGCCGCAAACGCGAGTGCAGATCGTTAGCGTCGGCGCGGGCGCGCCCGACCAGAAGCCCGGCCAGATTGGCGAGGGTGCGCTGGGCAACCGGCTCCTGGCAAAGCCGCCCGATAGCCCGCTCGAGCGTGTCTTCCTCCTCCTGGCGGAACGCCTGACCATTGGAAGGCCGCAGCATTGCCTTCAGAAGGCGAGCCAGGAATTCGCGATTTAGGGCGGTGTTCTCCAGTTGCAGGGGATTGAACCCGGTCGGGGTTCCGGGCGTCAAGACCTCGTAGTCGCCGCCGATCGCGCGGATGAAGATCTCGGCGCCGCGGTCCTTGTCGAAGAAAACCCCTCTTGGCGCCGGTGAAATACGCATGGCCTGCGCCAGCAGAAAGGCCAGCACCACGGTCTTACCCGACCCGGTCGGGCCGGTGACCAAAAAATGGCCGATGTCGCGCCGATGGAAATTGAACCAGTAGGGCGTCTGCGACGTGGTTTCGAGAATGGTGATCGGCAGGCCCCAATGGGTGCGGTCGATCTGCCCGGTCGCAAAATTGTGCATCGAGGACAGGCCGGCGAAATTGGCGCTCGACAGCATGGCATTGCGGGCGATGTAGCTGTGATTGCCGGGAAGCTGTGCCCAGAACGCCGCCTCGAGGTTCACGTCCTCGCGCAGCCAGTTGATGTTCATGTCGGTCAGGCACGCGCCGAGCTCGGAAACGGACTTGCTGACGCCGTCGAGGTCGCGCGAGAGGCAGAGCAGTGTCAGGTGGTGGAAGCCGAACACGGCTTCCTGATTCATGAGGCTGTTCAGCGCATGATCGATATCGGTTTCGACCGAGCTTCCGGCTTCGTCGGACGCCGCGATCTGCCGTTGGAGGCGCGAGATGCGTTCCATCGCGATCGGCTTGTCGGCAATCGTGAAGGACTGCGTCAGGATGAACTCGTGATTGACCTGCAGCAGTCCGTCGAGCATGCCCGGCCCGGTAAAGGGCGGGTATTCCTTGACCGAGAGCATGGCCCCAAATCGGCTCTCGTCGTCGATCGCCGCCTGTGCCTGCATGGTCCGTTTGCCGAAATGCAGCCGGGACGTGCCGACATAGTTGCGCAGGCCCATGCGCGGCAGGCGCATGCGACGCGGCACGCCGCAGGTCAGCACAGTGTTGAAGAACTCCGAAGGTTCGGAGTAAGGCTCGCCATTGCGGTAGGCGATGCCGAGCGCGCGTGCGCCGTACTTTTGGAGTTCATTGGTGATGTTGCCGACCAGGTCTTCCAGCTCGGTGACGGATTCTCGAAGCTTCTCGTCCTGGACCGGGCGGCCGCCGGCTCTATCGAACAGTCGCTTGACGGTCTCGCCCGCGCCGAGCGCGCCGCGCATGCCGGAGCGGACGATGGTGAGGTAGAGTTCGTTGGTGAACATGCGCTTCTTGCGCAGTTGATCCATATAGCGGCGGTTGAGCAGTTCGCAGAAGGGATCGTCGAAGACGCCTGCCAGCTCCGATTCGACCTGCCGCCGGATGACGGTCGACCACAGCGAAAAGCGGCTCGACCCCAATGCGCGGATCATGGTGTTCTGCACGACCGAGCGCATGTTGAGCTCGGCCTGGTCCTCCGTCTGGAAGAACAGACCGTCGAGCTTGACGACGGCGAGCAACGCTCCGCTTTCCAGATTGATCACCGTGTCCGACACATGACGCAGGTAGGGGATGTGCGTGGCCATCGGCCGCTCATTGTGCGCGACCCTGCCGAAACCAAGTTCTTCCCGGACAACCTTCAGCATCCTCGTCTCCTATGGCCCATAGGAGTTGGCGCCCCAAAAAACCTTGTTGCGCGTGCGAGGGGTTTTGCGGGTCACGACCTGGGCGACATCGAGGATGCGGCTGTCCCAGGCGCAGAGCGAAAACAGAAAGAGGTAGCTCAACGGCGCGACCAGCAGCGACCAGAATGTGTAGGTCACCAGCCAGGCGACGATGCTCAGGCCCACGATGATGACGATCGCCATATACGGAACGCCCCATAACGTCGGCGATCGCGTCAGTCCGATCACGAGCGGCGTGAGAGCAGGGCTCTCATCGACATGGTCAGCCATGGCTAGTTGCTCCCGACGGCAGCCATGAGCTCGTCGACGATAGCCGGCGCCCCAAAGACGAGACCCATGCCGATCACAACCGCGCCGGCGGTGAACCAGGACAACCGCCCTGCGAAGGCTAGAAAGCCGAGGCCGATAACGGCGATGATGGCGATCAGCCTTCCGAAGGGGCCGGTGATGAAGTCGACGATCATCTGGACCGCGGTCTGCAACGGCGCGAAGGCGCTGCTTCCACCGCCGCTTTGAGCAAAGGCGAAATCGGCGCCAGACAGCTGCGCAGCAATCAGAATGCCAGCCGCGATGCCGCAGCGGATTGCTCGCCTGTTCCAGGTTCGATGCGCTGCCTGGTTCATGTCCCACTCCTTCTCAAAAATGCATCACGCCGGCGACAAAGGTTCCGGTCCTTCTTGGCGCGACGACGCCGACGTCAGGCACTTCGTCATCGGGTGTGCCTGGCGGCTTCGCCGTCTTCCCGGTGGGAGGCATCTCAAGACCGAGCTGATGATTGACGACCTTGGCGACGTAGCTCACGGTCTCGGCGAAGGGCGGTATGCCGCCATATTCGTGGATGCGCTGTTCGCCGGCATTGTAGGCCGCGGCCGCAAGCAGTGGATTGCCGAACTCATCGAGAAGTGTGCGCAGATAGCGCACGCCGCCGTCGATGTTGGAAGCAGGGTCGCAGACCTCATCGACGTCGAACCGATCGGCGGTCTCCGGCATCAACTGCATCGGCCCGCGCGCCCCCTTTGGCGAGTTTCTGTCGCGATCGAAATCGCTTTCCGTGGCGACGATGGCAACGGCGAAGCCGGGATCGACGCCATGCCGGGTTGCCGCCTCCTCGACCAACGCCTTGATGCCGGCCGGTTCGACGGGGGAGGGGCCGCATTCGGACACGATTGCACCAGCCGTGTCAGCGGATGTCGGATCGGGTGACGAGTTGCCGCCTTTGGACATATCCAAAAAGGTATTGTCTATCTGTTGAATTGGAACGCCCTGAAGCGAATCAAGATTACCTGATTGCATCGTTGATCGAGCAGACCGGTCAGCCGCCGCCGATCGCTTCAATGTCCCGCTGGCTTCAAGAACGTACTCGGAGGTCGGCACCGCCCATCGTGTCTCAAAGACTCCCGAAACAGCAGCGGCGTCGGCGCCAGGAGCAGTAGTAGTTCCGGCATTCTCTGGCAGAATCGGCAGGAATTTCGAGATATCCTGGCCGTTCGCGCACACAGTTATGGCGCACGTCGCGGCCAACGCAACTGCCATTCGAGCTTGCCAGCTTACCGTATGTTTCGCCACATCCATTCCCCAAACAGGTGTTGAGGTCACGCCGGCATCAGCGTAATATTCCTCGTATCCGCTATGCCGTATTGGGGTAGCGATACACGGATTTTCGTGCTAGGCAAACCCTAAATCGCATATCCAAAAAGGATATGTTGATTGCGAGCCGATATGAGGTCGGGATGATGAAGCGAACCGCCGCGACTCTGCTCGGCGTAGCCTGTTTGGCACTGCCGGCCTTCGCCGTCGCCGATATTGACAAGAATTATATCAAGTCTCTGGCCGCCCCCGGCAAGACGGTTCTGGTCATCGAGTATTACGATGGCGACGGCAAGGTCGCCGACCGCAAGGGGTATGCCTCGGCTACCGGCTTCAAGGCGGTCGCGCCGACCCACATCAAGGTCGACGACAAGACCGTCCTGCATCTCTACGGCCTCGAGCCGTGCCAGGGCGAGATGGTCAACAAGCCCGAGAATTTTGCCGGCTCATGCGCCGACTTCGCTCAGCAGCAGCTCGCCATCATGCTTCAGTCGCCGAAGGTGATCTTCTGCCGGGCCTTCGTCAGTGAGCAGAACGCACAGAGGCAGGACGCTACCTGCTACGGTTATTACAACTATCCCGGTAGTCTCGACACGATCGACATGTTCGAGGAGCAGTTGCTTTCGCTTGGCGCCCTCAAGATCTCCACCAAGCCGGACGGTTCCCCGATGCGCCCCGACCTAGTCGAGGCAGAAAGGATCGGCAAGGGCGGGTTCGGCATGTGGGCCGATCCCAGGATCAAGGGCCAATGAGAGGCGGCGTCTTGCTGAGCGTCGCTGCCTTGTTCGCCGGCAGTGGAGCTGGGACAGCGCCCCAAGGATATTTTGACCTTCAGCCCGGTGTCACGCTCGAGACCGGCGACACCTGGATCGACGAAGGAAAGCGTTATCGCCTCTACGGCGTTCAATCCTGCCTGCGCGGGACAACCTACACGGATCGTTCGGGCGAGAAGCGCGATTGCGGGGAGGCCTCACTTGCCATGCTTGCAGCCTACATCAGGGACACAAACCCGGTCTGCGCTCCCGTCGCGAAGAGCGCCGGCGCCATCTTCGTTGCCTGTTACGCCACGATCGGCGGCGAGCGGCTGGACCTTGCCAACATCCTGATCGCCAGCGGATTCGCATTCGCCGCCCTCGACGCCGGCGGCATGCCCTTTCATGCACCATACGCGGTGGTCGAGCAGAAGGCGCGGGAAAGCCGCGCCGGCCTTTGGCAATTCGACGATGTGCAGCACCCCTCGATCCTGCTCTCACGCGCCGCGAACGAGCGCGTTCGGAAGGGCGGCCAATGAGACTGCGCAGGACTGTCCCCGGCCTTGCCGTCGCCGCAATGCTCGCAATGCCAGCCGTCGCGGCCGACCTCACCGCCAATCCAAATCCGCAACAGAGAGGCGAACCGGCGGTCTCGGAGACGACGACTGCTGCAGGCATCTATCGCGGGCGGGTCGCCGTCATGGATGGACGCACGCTGTGGTTTCCAAAGGACGCCGCGAAGGTCCGGCTGCTCGACATCGATTCCTGCGAACTGCCGCAATGGGCGTTCGATCCGAAATGGACCGAACGCGAGCGGATCAAGGGTCCGCCGCCGGTGCCTTGTGGACCGCTGGCCAAGGCCTGGCTGAAACGTACGATAGGGTCTTCAATCGTCGACTGCGCTATCGCGGCCCACGACAATGATGGCGTGCCGCTCGCTCGATGCATAGTCAAGGGCAAGGACCTCGCCCTGGAAATGCTGCGCGTCGGATGGGCGCGCATCGCCACACCCCATCCTGTCGATCCCGCCTACTTGGCGCGACAGCAACACGCGATGGCGGCGCGCTATGGCATGTGGGCGACCTACGTCCTCGACATGAATGCATGGCGCCGCAAGGCGATCGACACGACACTGTCGCGCCGGCCGATCGCCGACTTCAACCTGCTGACCGAGCGAGAAAGCGAGATTTCGCCGCCCTTCGTCGATGCGCGCCGGAAGCCGAAACGAACGGACCGCTAGTGCAAACGCTTGGAGTACAACATGATGAAGTGCTGGATTGTCGTCCTCGGACTCGCTGCCGGCGGAAGCTCGTTTACAGGTGCAGCGGTAGCGAGTGAGTGGGGCTGCAAAGTCCTGCTTTGCGCCTCTTCCTCCGACCCGTCCTGGCGCGGCGTGCCGGCCTGCCATCCGCCGATATACAAGCTGATCTCCGCGATGAAGCGGCCGGGCTTCTCCTGGCCGACGTGCCCGGAAGGAGGAGCCGGAACACCTGGCCATGAGCGATACGCCGACTGCCCCGCAGGCTGGGTTGCAACGACGAACCCAAACAGCGATTGGCACAGCAGCCTGAAATCGCATTGCGCCAGGACCATCAACCTTTGCGAAGGCCGCAGGGCAAGATCCGGCCGCGACGGTGAAAGCTGTACGCGGACGGAAGTCATAGCGCGTGGGCTGCGTCGAGATCCGTATTATTTCGATATCAAGGACGACACCGACGGAACGGTGTCGAGGCACTGGTTCAGTTTGACGAAGTAGGAAGTTGCCCGGTCAATAGTTCCGGACCATGGTCAAGAATTCCTCCACTTCGTCGTCTTCGAGCCAATCATTGGCCGTTGCAACCATCGCAAACAGGTAACTTAACCGCTTCAAGGCTTCTCCATCGTTGCGCGGCTCGTAGGCGACGATATGTGACCTTGATTTCCATTCATTTTCGTATGCGCTGACGGTCCCGTCTCGCAGCTTGGCGAGACAGGTTTTGTGAACGGATATTAGGGCGGCCAAGCGCGGACCTGGTCTGCTTTGAAATCTATCGTCACGCATTTCAGCACCGACTTCGAACGGCGCGTCCGTCACGCTCCGCCCCTGCCACCAGACCATGCCGATTTCGACTTTGGCGCGAGCGCGACCGGCCGATAGTGCGGATGAATGGTCCCATCCGGTTCTTCTACTCGGCGAAGGGATGCTCGACACGGGCGCGGGTCCTGTAGCGTGTCCGGTTGCCGTGCTCGATATTCTTCGGCACCGGCCTGCCTCTTGGCTTCTTGCGATGCACGCGGCTGATGAAGCCTGGTCTGTTCGACCGATATGCCGTGTCGGCCCAGATTTCGGAGCCGGTGTTGGTGGTGGCCAGAAGCCCGCGTCGACCCTGTCGCCGACATCCACAAGACCAAAGAACCGGCCGAAGGTGCGACGATCCGTGATCTGAAACTCGGCCTGCTCATCCGACAGCCCGGAAAGTGCCTGCAACACCAGGATCTCTAACTTCATCACCGCATCGTAAGGTGGGCGCCCGCCCTGCGCCCGACCCGGGAAGTTCAGTGCCTTGGCCAGCGGTTTGCGAAACATCTCCCACGCAACAACCGTGTTCAGCCTCTCCAGCGGGTCGCCGGTCATTCGATCCTCTCCCGTGCCGGCCAATATCGAGTTGATAAATACGTTGATTGAGGACGAAGGCACGATAGGATACGAAGTCGAGCGAAACGGAACGAAACCAGCGACGATAAGTCATTGTTTAGGAACGGAAAGTTATTTCTCCCTCCACCAAGAGACGGGAGCGATTTCAAAGAATCATTCAGGCGATTGGCGGCGGCGGGTGCGGGTCGGCCGCTGGGCAAAGACGGGTTTCCTGCAGGCCCATGGACGCCCGAGCTTCTTGCAGAGGCGATTTCACAAATTGATTCCAACCGGGCTGGGGTCGATCTGCGAACGGTGCAGCTTTGGTTTCAAGAGAACGAGAAGGGAATTAGCGCTGCCAACATTCGTTGGCTGGCGAGGATTTTTGGATGCGACGATCCGGTCGCAACGAGCGAATGGCAGATGGAGCTGAGTGAGGCGCAAGCGCGGTTATCGGCCAAGAGACGAGAATGGAAGAGAGCCGGAAGCAGCGTTGCACAGGAGATTCCAGATACGGCACTGACAGCGGCCTTCGATGAGGAGACAGACTCCCCGGCAAAGCTGACACGGGATACTGACGCCAAGGAGCCGAGGCGGCGTTTTAGTTTGGCGAGGAAATCGGAGGCGTTTTTTAGTCACGGATCTCCCCTGAATTTGCCGGCGTCAGTGTTTGCCGGCATGACCGCCCTCGGCTTTTTGTCATACATACTTGGTATCCACAACGTCACGTACGAGCGAGCGGACGGGCTCGTTAAGCAGGTTGGATTCCTTTGGGCTGCAAACTGGACACTCGACTTTATGGTGTTCCTACCGCTGTTTTTCTTCTTCGTCACGGAGTTGCTGGCCTTCTGGAAAAATGAGGGGCGCAGAAAGCTCACAGCGCAGGGCGATCAGGTGGGAAGCGAGGACGCCTGGTTGCGCAACGTTGACGCCTCCTCGTACACATATTGGTCGGTTTTCTTGATTTGCTTGCTGTTCGCGGGTCTTCTCCAATGGATCGGCGTGTCCTTGATCCCGTTGATGAAGGGCGGTGGCAACTATGCCATGGATTGGGGGAAAATAGCTCTTGTGCGCCCTGAGGTCATATCTGTCCCCGAAACAGTCGTTTTTACGGGGCTCGCTTACCTATACATGTGCCTGGTGTTTTATCTTTTCTTCGCAGGTCTCATTTTGCTCCATACGGTTGTTCATGATCTTTGGAGAATTGGAGACGGACTGAAGAAGCTGCCGCATGTTGATTATCGGCAACAGCTCAACGAAGCCGGCCTCACAGTGATGCGTGGGGTTTTTCGGTGTACTGTTTTGGGGGTTCTGGTCGCCATATGGATGAAGGTCCAAAGCTCATATCTGGCATCCAGTGGTGAGAATATTGTGGCGTGGTTGGTCGGCGACATGTCTTCGATGTTCCAAGGTCGCGATGATGTGAGCACCGGGTTCCGCTATCGTATGCCGACGCATTACAGCAGCCTTCTTATCGTTATTTCGACCTGTTTTGTGTTTCTGTATGGCTCCATCCGATTAGGTGTCGGAAGTCGATTTCATGCGCCTTTGTGGAAGATGTCGGCGGTCGTGGCGTTACTTGTTGTCAGCTACTTGTTGATCGACGCGTTTACCGGCTTTTCGACCCTTCTGGCCATTTCAGTGCTAGTCGCACTATACGGCCTGTTCGATCCAGGATTAGGCCGCTGGCGAGCGAGCGAGTTAGGAAACAATCAGAGTGTTTCATAGTTGGCTCGATCGTTGGGACGAACGCCGGGCCCTTCGCGGAGAGGAAGGGAAGAAACCAACGGATTTCGTCCTTGACGCGGAACGCGCCTTTCTTGGTGCGAAGAAGATAACAAGTATCGAGGAATTCTGTGCCCTTGCGGACCAAGCCGTGGCTGATCCAGCCTTTTTCGATGAGCCGAGTGGGAGCGATCAGGGTTTTGAAAGGGAAGAGGGGTGGCTCAAATTTCCATCGGACATTTCTACTGATATCGAACAGAACAATGTCGTCTTGGCGAAAATCACAGAAAGCGGGTCGTTCAATCAGGCGATGGTGATTTTTCACCATTGGAACGCAAGCGCCCGGAATCGTCAGATTGCCAACTTTTTCTCGCAGCGTGGCATCACGGTTGTCGAGATTGCTATGCCTTATCACTTCGAACGTAGCCGTCCCGGCTCCGAGTACGCCGACTATATGCTTAGCCCTAATCTCGGTCGAACAATCCAATCTGTAAGGCAGGCAGTTTTGGATGGGCGAAAACTCATACGTTGGTTGAACCGCGAAGGCTATCGAGCGATTTCGGTTCTCGGAATGAGCTTGGGTTCCTGGGTAGCAGGGTTAATAGCTGCGCACGATTTGGCGGTGTCGAAAGCCTCGTTGTTTCTGACCGCGGGGAGTCTGGCGGATATGGTTTGGACGGGCCGTGCGACACGATCGATACGCGATAGCCTTGAGCCTGAGATTGAGCTGACCGATCTCAGAAGGGCCTGGGGTCCGCTCAACTTGGAGAATTACGCGCATAGTTTGGCACGGCCTGATCTCGATCTTCAGGTTGTGTTGGCTAAGCGAGACAAAGTGGTGTTGCCAGAGCTATCGGAGAGGTTCATGCAAAGGCTGAAGGACGCCGGGGCTAAGCCAAATATTTTGGAACTAAACTGTGGTCACTATTCGCTTGCCATTCCGCCCTACATTTTGCTGGCTGGTTTGAGCTTGAAACGGTTTCTGTCGTGTGCTGACAAGTCGGGCTGGCGAGCATGAGTTTGGCGTAAGTTGCACAGCAGAATGACCGCACTTGTCTGCGTGGTTGTTGTTTATCGCCGCTTCCGGCGCTGCCTCCTTCCTCCTCTCTCGCAGCGGTCGGAGACCCGAGTCGGGCCGTTGGCCCGTCGTGCGCTCCACCGCCGGCTCTACGTCCGTCGATCTGACGATCGGCAAGGACAAGCTTGCGTGTTTGCGACGCTGATAACGGAGCCAGAATATCGGCGCCAAATCGCTCGGCAAATGCGGCGGCGGCAAAGAACGGCGTCGCACCAGAAACGGCGAACCGTCACCCGCAGGAAAACCCGCCGACCGGCGATCGGCAAATCGGCGGCTTGCCGCAAATATCGACTCTGAATCCGGAGTGAACTGATCCCGCAGCACGGGCACGTTTCCGAAACCGCCGTAGCGCGTACGTCAAGAAATACGCAATCCGTGTCGATTTCCGCATGCTCGACGACGAAGCCCGCCGGCGCCAGTTTCGTTGACCCAGCTCTCCGTTCCATCGCGCTGATTCTCCCTCGGAAAAATCGCGACTTCAGCCGTACGCATCCGGCGTGGGCCGCCTTGCGCTGAGTGACGCAAATCGTTGAGCACTGTGAGTATGGACAGCCATACTGACAGTGTCTTGAGCCGCCTCGACGTGGTGGAGACTGGACGTCGCCGCCGCTGGAGCGAGGGCGAGAAGGAGCGGATCGTGCTGGAGAGCATGGCCGGTCCGCGCCTGATCTCCGCGACGGCGCGGCGGCATGGGATCGCGCGCTCGCAGTTGCTGGCTTGGCGTCGAGCATTGTTCGTCGAGCCAAGCGTTGCGCCTCCAGGATTTGTCCCGATGATGGTGACGCCCGAGACCGACCGGCGTGAGGGCGCCCAGATGATGGGCGCGGGTGCGCCGCCGGCCTTGGCGGTCGCCGGACCGACGCCGGGGCGGGTCGAGATCGTGCTGCGCTGCGGTCGGCGCGTCATCGCCGAGGGCGGCGTCGATATCGATGTGATGCTCAAGTTGGCGCGCGGCCTGGAGGCGCTCAGGTGATCCCGGTCCCGGTCGGAGTGAAGGTGTGGCTGGCGACCGGCCACACCGATATGCGCAAAGGATTCGCCTCGCTGGCGCTGGTGGCGCAGGAGGTCTTGAAGCGCGATCCGCTCGGCGGGCACATCTTCTGCTTCCGCGGGCGTCGCGGCGATCTCTTGAAGGTGATCTGGCACGATGGGCAGGCGGCCAGCCTCTACGTGCGAAGGCTGGAGAAGGGTCGCTTTCTGTGGCCGTCGCCGGCCGACGGCGTCGTCGCAATTACCCCTGCGCAGATGGGATACCTGCTCTCCGGCATCGACTGGCGCAATCCGGTGGAGACCTGGCGGCCGACCGCGATCGGGTAGAGCTTTGCGCCTTGTTTTTGCGGCCGGATGTGATTCCCTGTCCTGGTGAGCGCGCCCGCTGAATCGCCCCTGCCGCCGTCCCTGCCGACCGATCTGGCGGCGGCGCATGCGATGATCCTTGCGGAGCGCCAGGCGCGGATCGAGGCGCAGGCGGAAGCTCTTGCCGCGAAGGCTGCGGCGTCATCGACCGAGGTGACGATCGCGCATCTGAAGCTGATGATCGAGAGGCTCAAGCGCGAACTCTATGGCCAGCGCTCCGAACGCACGATGCGTCTCATCGACCAGATGGAGCTTCAGCTTGAGGAGCTCGAATCGAAGGCGACCGAGGACGAACTGGCGGCAGAGGCAATGTCGCGACAGGGATCGCTGCCTGCACGGCTTCGCGGCCGTCCGGTCCGCAAGCCCTTCCCGGAGCATCTGCCGCGCGAGCGGGTCGTCATCGCCGCGCCGACATCATGCCTGTGCTGTGGGTCCATGAAGCTGTCGAAGCTGGGTGAGGACGTCACCGAGACCCTGGAGGTGATCCCACGCCAGTGGAAGGTGATTCAGACGGTGCGGGAGAAGTTCAGCTGCCGCCAGTGTGAAGCCATCACGCAGCCGCCTGCGCCGTTCCATGTGACGCCGCGCGGCTTTATGGGGCCGAACCTGCTGGCAATGCTGCTGTTCGAGAAGTTCGGTCAGCATCAACCGCTCAACCGCCAGAGCGAGCGCTACGGCCGCGAGGGCATCGACCTCTCGGTCTCGACGCTGGCCGACCAGGTTGGCGCGGCGACGGTGGCGCTTGCGCCGTTACATGCGTTGATCGCCCGGCACGTCTTGGCGGCCCAGAGGCTGCACGCCGACGACACGTCGGTGCCGATCCTGGCCAAGGGCAAGACCGATACCGGCCGGATCTGGACCTATGTGCGCGACGACAGGCCCTTCGGCGGCGCCGATCCGCCGGCGGCGCTTTACTTCGCTTCGCGCGACCGGCGGCAGGAGCATCCGGATGCGCATCTCGCGGCTTGGCGCGGCATCCTGCAAGCCGACGCCTATGGCGGATACAACGCGCTCTATGATCCCGCGCGTCCGGGTGGGCCGGTCACGTCGGTGCTCTGCTGGTCCCATGCCCGTCGCGGCTTCTTCGAGCTCGCCGACATTGCCGCGAGCACGCGGCGCGGGCCCGGCGCCGCGCCCGTGTCGCCGATCGCCCTGGAGGCGGTGAAACGCATTGACGCGCTCTTTGCCATCGAGCGCGAGATCAACGGTCTGAGCGCCGACGAACGCCACCGGGTCCGGCAGGAGCGCAGCCGCCCGCTCGCCGACGATTTGCGCGTCTGGCTCGGCGAGCAACGCGGCACGCTCTCGCGCTCGGCGACCGTCGCCAAGCCGATCGACTACATGCTCAGGCGCTGGGACAGCTTTGCCTCGTTCCTCGACGACGGGCGGGCCTGCCTGTCGAACAATGCCGCCGAGCGGGCGCTCCGAGGTTTTGCCCTCGGTCGCAAAGCCTGGCTGTTTGCGGGATCCAGCCGCGGCGCCGAGCGTGCTGCCGCCATGGCGACGCTGATCCAGACGGCAAAAATGAATGATGTCGATCCACAGGCCTGGCTCGCCGACGTGCTGGCCCGCGTGGCCGGGCATCCCGTCCATCGGCTCGACGAACTGCTGCCGTGGAACTGGCGCGCGCAATCGACCACCGCAATCGAGGCCTGAGGGATGCAGGTCAACAAGGTCCACTCCGTCTGCACCTTGGCGCTCGTCGCAAAGGATCTCGGTGAGGACGTCGACTTGCTCGCCGATATCGCCATCGATATGGAGCCCGAAGACGGGCTGATCTGGGTCTACGATCCGGAGCACCCGGACGGAACCATGGCCTTCTCCCAGTTCGGGATCGAAAGCCTCCGCAACCTCATCGAAATCCACCGTAGCACGACAAAATAGGTCCGCCGCGGCCCACGCCGGATGCTTACCTTCAGCCTTCACATGCAGCGAGATCGAGTCTGACCCAGTTTTGAACGGCGTTTGACAGTTTGACCGATTCTGCGGGCGCAGGGCTGAGCAGTGGAGCGCGGTCAGGTTGTTAGGTTAGGCGCTACGACAGTCCCGATTTTTCGCTAACGACTGACCGCTCATTTTGCCGACCGATTGCACAGCCTGAAACCGGCGCCTGACACGTCATATTCCGAAGAAGCATGGTCGACGGCGCGCCGCATTTCGCGCGAACTCGACAGGATTTTGGACGGTTCGAGTTCAGCCGGGCGTGCTCGACGCTAGCGAGGCAGGACACAGCGTCGGATGCGGCCCGGCGGAGTTTCGCGGAAACGTTCGGGCGGGTGGCCGATAGGGACGATCAAGCGCAACATGGACGTGCAACCAACGCTGCAGATTAGGCCGGGTTACAAGTTCAATGTGCTTGTCGATCAGGACATTGTGTTTCCGGCTAACTAGGGCGGCCATCTTTAGCTCTCCAGATGAACCGCGAATTCCCTTGTCTCTGAGAAAGCTTCGCAAGTTGGACAAAAAAAAAGACAAAAATGCCCGACGCCTGCGATGCAGCACAAAGCTACATCAGTGGAATGCCAACGCTTCCTACCGTGGCCGAACACCGTCAGGGCGAGACCAGGTCGCCTGTGGGCACAGAATTGTCGAGGCGATTCAGTTCACCGATGCTTACGATTGCTGACCAAGTTTTTCGGTAATGTAGGTTTCAAGGTAGTCGATGGCCTCGCCTGACGTCGATGCAGCCAGACGATGCAGCCGGACCTCCAAATGGCCAAGAGGAGCCAGGCCCTCTGCGTCACCCAAAAGTCTGACATCACTCGGAAGGGTGCTCCGGGCCATGGCGGTCACCCCAAGCCCCGCTCTTATCGCGGCAAGGACAGCGCTATTGCTGGAACTGAGGTATGAAATCCGGCAATCTCTTCCCTCAAGGTTCAGCTGGTGCAACATTCGTCTCCGGTAGACACAGGGAGGCGGTGCCAGGACCAGCGGCAATGGACCTTGAAAGTGCCCGAAATGGTCGACGCTGGTGAACCACAGTAGAGGCTCGGTGTGGATCAGCTTGCCGCTGCTCCTGGGTATTTCATCATGCAATGCGACCACAAGGTCGAACTCGCCATTCTGCTGGCGGGCCAGAAGGTTTTTGCTGAGATCGCTGGTAACTTCGAGCATCACATTGGGATGGGCTTTGGCAAAGCGCCCGAGAACATGTGGCAGAAGCGAATCCGTATATTCACTGGGAGCACCCAGCCGCACCCGGCCCGACACAACAGGGCTTTGCATCACAGCCAGCACCTCGTCATTCAGGCCCAGCATCCGTCGCGCATATTGCTCGAAAGTTCGCCCTTGCGCGGTAAGCTGCAGATTGTGGGCGTCGCGCAGGAACAGCTGCACGCCGATAACCTCCTCTAGCCTTTTTATCTGAAGGCTGACGGCCGATTGCGTGCGCCCCACCATCTCTGCCGCACGGGTAAAGCTGCCGCCATCGATCGCCTTGACGAAGCTGCGCATCAGGTCCGTCGGAATGTTTCGCATAGCCAGTCTCTATGATGAGCAAGGCTCATGCTACCATAAAGACTATGAAGTTCAATAATGGTCCGCGCTTGATATGGTTGGAAAAATATCGGTCAGCATTCGCTGCCTGACTAATTGGGGATACTGACATGATCGACGGCAATTTGCCTCTCTCCGCGTTTGACCCGGCCATCTGGGCGGCCATCCAGGCCGAGCATAGGCGCCAGGAAGGCGAGATCGAGCTGATTGCGTCGGAAAATCACGCCAGCCTGCGTGTGATGGCGGCGCAAGGCTCCGCGCTGACCAACAAGTATGCGGAAGGATATCCGGGCAAGCGCTACTATGGCGGCTGCGGCGAGGTTGATGTCATCGAGCAGCTGGCCATCGACCGCGTTAAGCAGATCTTCGGCGCGCAGTTTGCAAATGTGCAGCCCCACTCCGGAGCCCAGGCGAACGGAGCCGTCATGCTGGCGCTGGTGCAACCCGGCGACACCATTCTCGGTATGTCGCTTGACGCCGGCGGACACCTGACCCATGGCGCGCGGCCCGCTCTTTCGGGAAAATGGTTCCGCGCCATCGCCTACGGCCTCACGTCGGAAGGCTTGATCGACTATGATCAGGTCGCAGCGTTTGCGCAGGCCGAGCGTCCAAAAATGATCATTGCCGGCGCATCCGCCTATTCTCGGGTGATCGATTTCCCGCGGTTCCGGGCCATAGCCGACAGCGTTGGCGCACTGTTGATGGTCGACATGGCTCACATTGCCGGGCTTGTGGCCACGGGACATCATCCCAGCCCGATCCCGCATGCGCATGTTGTTACATCGACGACGCACAAGACCCTTCGCGGCCCACGCGGCGGCATCATCCTGACCAACGGCGAGGCGATCGCCAAGAAGATCAATGCGGCTGTTTTCCCGGGATTGCAGGGCGGTCCGCTTATGCATGTGATCGCCGCCAAGGCCGTCGCATTCGAAGAGGCCCTGCATCCTGAGTTCGGTGCATATATGGGCCGGGTCGTGGCAAGTGCCAAAGCTCTTGCAGAGGTGCTGGTCCAGCGTGGCGCGGCCATCGTTTCAGGTGGCACCGACAATCACCTCATGCTGGTGGACCTTCGTCCCCTCGGCCTCAAGGGCAACGAGGCAGCCGACGTTCTCGAGCGCGCCGGTATCACCTGCAACAAGAACGGCGTGCCCGGCGACTCCGAGAAGCCGACCGTGACCTCTGGCGTCCGTCTCGGCACGGCGGCAGGTTGCTCCCGCGGCTTCGGGCCGGAAGAGTTCCGCAAGATCGGACATCTCATCGGCGACGTTCTCGACAGCCTGCGCAGCGGCACCAATGCGGCGGTCGAACAGGCCGTCCATGAGAAGGTCGCGGCCATGTGCATTGCCTTCCCGATCTACAAGGGCCAGGCAAATGTCTGACTTCGACCTGATCGTCATCGGCGCGGGGCCCGGCGGCTATGCCGCCGCCCTTCGCGGGGCGCAGGCAGGAATGCGGGTTGCATGCATCGACGAGCGGACGACCGCCGGCGGCACCTGCCTGAATGTCGGATGCATTCCGTCCAAGGCGCTGCTGTCCTCCACCGAACATTGGGCCGAGTTCACGTCCCAGGCAGAGTACGGGATCGAAAGCGACAACGCCCGTTTCGACGTCGCGAAGATAATGATTCGCAAGGACCGCGTCGTCTCGGACCTCGCCAAGGGCATCGCCTTCCTGTTCAAGAAGGCCGGAGTAGAATTCGTCAACGGCCGCGCAGCCATCGCCGCTCCGGGGCGCGTCTCAGTGGGTGACCGCGAGATCACAGCGACGAAAATACTGATCGCAACCGGCTCCACGCCGACAACGCTTCCCGGCGTCGCCTTCGATGAAACCCGCATCCTGTCATCGACTGGCGCGCTTGCTCTTGCCGAAGTCCCGCAGCGTCTGGCCGTTGTGGGCGCAGGCGTTATCGGGCTGGAGATCGGCCAGATCTGGTCGCGCCTTGGGGCCAAGGTGACAATAATCGAATATCTCGATCGCATCCTGCCTGGGCTGGACAGCGAGATCGCAAAGAGTGCGCAGCGGCTGCTCGCCAAGCAGGGGATCAGCTTCACGCTGAACGCGGCGGTCAGGTCGGTCGCCGCAGGCGATCTGGTGACTATAGAGATAGAGAACAGATCTTCCGCTGCCGTTGAAACGCTCGAGGCGGACGCCGTCCTGGTGGCCATCGGTCGCCGGCCTCACACCGCCGGTCTCGGCCTTGAGGCCTTGGGCGTGAAGACTGACGCCCGTGGCTTCATCGAGGTTGACGCGCAGTTCCGCACCAACATACCGGGTATCCTTGCCATCGGCGATACCGTTCCGGGGCCAATGCTTGCCCACAAGGCGGAAGAAGACGCCGCTGCCTGCATCGACGCGCTCGCGGGCAAACCGCATCCAGCACCCGACTACGGGCTGGTGCCTGGTGTGGTGTATACCTCGCCCGAGATTGCCGGGGTCGGACTCACCGAGGACGGCGCACACTCCCCTGGACGCAACATCGTCGTCGGCAAATCCAGCTTCATCGCGAATGGGCGAGCCCGGGCCATCGGCGCAACCGATGGCTTCGTCAAGGTCATCGCGTGCCCCGAAACCGGGAAGCTGCTTGGCGGACATATTCTCGGCCATGGCGCCGGCGAACTTTTGCAGGAGCTTGTTCTGGGCCTCAGGCTCGGGGCAACTGTAGGGGACATCGTCCACACGTCGCATGCACATCCCGGGATGGGGGAAGCCGTAAAGGAGGCCTGCCAGGCCGCACTGAACGCACCCGCAACGAGGGTCAGACATTCTCCCGCATGACGATCGATCTACCATGCGTCACGCATAGCCTCATCCGGTATCGTTTTCACCATCGGAGCTATTCCATGACTACCCCAGAAGCCTTGCGACAAACTCCACTGACTGCATTCAACATCGCGCAAGGCGGCAAGATGGTGCCGTTTGCCGGATATGAGATGCCGGTACAGTTTCCCGATGGAGTCATGAAAGAGCACCTGCATTGCCGCGCCGCTGTCGGGCTTTTTGACGTCAGCCACATGGGCCAGGTCATCGTCCGGCCGAAGTCGGGCCGGATCGAGGACGCCATGCTGGCGCTCGAGCAACTCGTGCCAATCGATATTCTCGGGCTGAAGGCGGGACGGCAGCGTTATGGTCTGTTTACCGCAGCAGACGGCGGTATCCTGGATGACCTGATGATCGCAAACTGCGGCGACCATCTTTTCATCGTCGTCAATGCAACCTGCAAGGCGGCGGACATCGCCCACATGCGATCGCATATGAGCGACAGCTGCGAGATAGAAGGGCTGACCGACCGCGCCTTGATCGCGCTGCAGGGACCGGAAGCGGAAGCCGCACTTTCTGCCCTCGCGCCGGAAGCTTCGGGCATGCGCTTCATGGACGTGACCGAGACCACCCTGCTCGGATCGCCTGCCATGGTTGCCCGCGCCGGCTATACCGGAGAGGACGGCTACGAGATTTCGATTTCCGCTGATCGCGCCGTCGCTCTCGCCGAGGCGCTTCTGGCCGATGCGAGGGTTCGTCTCGTCGGGCTGGGCGCGCGTGACAGTCTCAGACTCGAATCGGGGCTTTGTCTCTACGGTCATGACATTGATCCCTCGACCACGCCGGGGCAGGGCTCGCTCGAATGGGCCATCCAGAAGGTTCGCCGAAACGGCGGCGCGCGGGCGGGTGGTTTCCCCGGCGCAGATGTAGTGCTCCCGGAACTGGAAAAGGGAGCATCGCAGCGCAGGGTCGGCCTTCTGCCGGAAGGCCGCGCGCCTGTCCGCGAAGGCACTGCGCTCTTCGCAACGGAATCAAGCGAGGAACCGATGGGTCGCGTGACGTCCGGCGGCTTCGGTCCGACCGTCAATGCGCCGGTTGCAATGGGCTACGTCCCTGCAGAACTGTTCGATGCGGGAACCATCCTGTTTGCAGAGGTTCGCGGCAAGCGCCTTGCAGTTTCGGTCGCATCGCTACCCTTCATCGCCCAACGCTATAAGCGCAGCTGAGGAGCCTTATCATGTTGAAATTCACAGAAGACCATGAATGGCTGGCAATCGAAGGCGGCGTCGCGACTATCGGCGTCACGCAACACGCAGCCGAGCAACTCGGTGATCTCGTCTTCGTCGATCTGCCACAGGTCGGCGCGGTTATCGAAAAGGGCGGGGTCGCGGCGACCGTCGAGTCCGTCAAGGCAGCGTCCGACGTCTATTGCCCTCTAGCCGGCGAGATCGTCGCGGTGAACGAGGACATCGCCAACGACCCCTCGCTCGTGAACAGGGCGCCGCAGGGCGATGGCTGGTTCTTCAAGCTTCGCCTCGCCAATCCGGACGACGCGAACGCCCTGTTGGAAGAAGCGGCCTACCTGACGTTGATCGGCTGAGGAGGAACAGATGAGTTATACTCCAACGGCCTACGCGCCCTACGATTTCGCAAATCGCCGTCACATCGGTCCTTCCCCACGCGAGATGGAGGAGATGCTAGAGGCTGTCGGGGCAAAGAGCCTTGACGCCCTGATCGATGCGATCGTGCCGGCTGATATTCGCCAGGCACGCCCGCTCGACTGGGGCAGGGCCCTCTCGGAGCGCGGCGTTCTGGAGCGGCTGCGCAACGTGGCGTCCAAGAACAAGGCCAACGCCAGCTTCATTGGCCAGGGCTACCACGGAACGGTCACGCCGCCGGCCATTCAGCGGAACATCTTCGAGAACCCGGCTTGGTATACGGCCTATACGCCTTACCAGCCCGAGATCAGCCAGGGGCGTCTCGAGGCGCTGCTCAACTACCAGACCATGATGGCCGACCTGACGGGTCTCGACGTCGCCAATGCGTCCTTGCTCGACGAGGGCACGGCAGCTGCCGAGGCGATGGCGCTGTGCGAACGCGCGTCCCGCGTGAAGGCCCGCGCCTTCTTCGTCGACCATCACTGCCATCCGCAGACTATCGCCGTGATCAAGACCCGCGCCACGCCGCTGGGCTGGGAAGTTATCCTCGGCGACCCGTTCAAGGATCTGGACCCCGGTTCCGTTTTCGGAGCCCTGTTCCAATATCCCGGCACCTATGGCCAGGTGCATGATTTCACCGCCCCAATCGCCGCGCTGAAGCAAGCCGGAGCTCTGGCCGCAGTCGCCGCGGATCCGCTGGCGCTCACGCTGCTCAAGCCGCCGGGAGAAATGGGCGCCGATATCGCAATCGGTTCGACCCAGCGCTTCGGCGTTCCGATGGGTTATGGTGGGCCGCATGCCGCCTACATGGCTGTCCGCAATAACCTTACCCGCTCGATGCCGGGACGAATCGTCGGCGTCTCAATCGACGCGCGTGGAAACCGCGCCTATCGGCTTTCACTGCAGACGCGCGAGCAGCACATCCGCCGTGAGAAGGCCACGTCGAACGTCTGCACGGCCCAGGCCCTTCTGGCCGTCATGGCCTCGATGTATGGCGTGTTCCACGGACCCAACGGGCTGCGCGCCGTAGCCGAGCGCGTCCACCGTAAGATGGTGCGGCTTGTCAAAGGCCTGGATAAGCTCGGCTTCGTCGTCGAGCCAAAGACCTTCTTCGACACCGTCAGCGTTGAATGCGGCCCACGCCGGGATGGCATCCTCGCATCGGCGCTGCGCGAAGGCATCAATCTCCGCTCGGTGGGCGAGACGCAAATCGGCATTGCCTTTGACGAAACCACCCAGCGGAGCCACACCGAGGCTATCTGGCGGGCTTTCGGTGGCGGCATGGCCGACGACGTCCTCGATCACGACTATCGTCTCCCCGAGGCGCTGCTCCGCACATCAAGCTTCATGACCCATCCGGTCTTCCACATGAACCGTGCGGAAGCCGAAATGACACGCTACATGCGTCGTCTCGCCGACCGCGACCTCGCGCTCGACCGGGCCATGATCCCGCTCGGCAGCTGCACCATGAAGCTAAATGCGACGGCAGAGATGATGGCGTTGAGCTGGCCGGAATTCGCCAACCTGCATCCTTTTGCGCCGGCCGACCAAGCGAAAGGCTACGGCGAGATGCTGACGGACCTCGAGGCCAAGCTCTGCCAGATCACCGGCTATGACGCCTTCTCGATGCAGCCCAATTCCGGAGCTCAGGGTGAATATGCCGGCCTGCTGGCCATCCGCCGCTATCACGCCGCGTGCGGCGAGGGACATCGCGACGTCTGCCTGATTCCAACCTCCGCGCACGGCACAAATCCGGCCTCCGCGCACATGGCCGGCATGAAGGTGGTCGTCGTTGGCGTCGCCTCCGACGGCAACATCGACGTGGCCGACTTCCGCGCCAAGGCAGAGGCTCATGCCGCCAACCTTTCGGCCTGCATGATCACCTACCCCTCCACGCATGGCGTTTTCGAAACGACAGTGCGCGAGATCTGTGAAATCACCCACGCGAATGGCGGGCAGGTCTATATAGACGGCGCCAACATGAACGCGATGGTCGGCCTTGCGCGGCCGGGAGATATCGGCGGCGATGTAAGCCATCTCAACCTCCACAAGACCTTCGCCATTCCGCATGGCGGCGGCGGACCCGGCATGGGACCGATAGGCGTCAAGGCCCATCTTGTGCCGCACCTTCCAGGCAACCCGGCAGAAGGCGACTTCGCAGTGTCCTCGGCGACCTACGGCTCGGCTTCCGTCCTGCTCATCTCCTGGGCCTACTGCCTGCTGATGGGTGGCGAAGGCCTGACGCAGGCGACAAAGACCGCGATCCTGAACGCCAACTACATCGCGCGGCGTTTGGCTTCCGCCTATCCGATCCTCTACAGTTCGGCGGCGGGCCACGTTGCCCATGAATGCATCCTCGACACGCGCGTGCTCAAAGATCGGGCCGGCGTGAGCGTGGACGACATCGCCAAGCGTCTGGTGGATTGCGGCTTCCATGCGCCAACCATGAGCTGGCCGGTCGCGGGAACGTTTATGGTGGAGCCTACGGAGAGCGAGCCCAAAGCTGAACTCGACCGCTTCATCGCGGCCATGGTGGGCATCGCCTCCGAAGCAGAGGCGATCGCCGCAGGCAAGCTCGATCCGGAGAACAATCCTCTGAAGCGTGCTCCCCACACGATTGAGGACCTGGTCGGCGAATGGGATCGTCCCTACAGCCGCGAGCCAGCCTGCTTCCCGGCAGGTTCGTTCCGGGCCGACAAGTACTGGCCGCCGGTCAACCGGATCGACAATGTGCATGGCGATCGCAATCTCGTCTGCATCTGTCCGCCGCTGAAAAGCTACTCGGAAGCCGCTGAATAGGACAGATTACCCCCGGCTCCCCATCGGGGGTAATATTTCAGGACGCCCGGATGTTTCTCTCGGTATTCGATATCTTCAAGATCGGCATAGGCCCGTCTTCCTCGCACACGATGGGGCCGATGGTGGCCGCGTCGCGCTTCCTGGGGAAGCTCTCGACCCTGCCCGCTCGTCTGAAATGCCGGCGGCTGCTTATTTCCCTGCATGGATCTCTGGCATTTACCGGCAAAGGGCACGCAACCGATCGTGCGATTTTTCTGGGGCTGATGGGCTTCCTGCCAGAGACGCTTGACCCCGACACCGTGGATGCGCTCGTGGCGCAACTGCAGGACGCCAAGCGTATAGAGCTGCCAAGCATTGGCCCGATCGCCTTTGATCCGGAGACGGACCTCATCTTCGACTTCGGTTCGCCGCTTCCGGGTCATGCCAACGGCATGGTTTTCATCGCCCTGGATGCGAGCGGCAACAGCCTGCTGCGACAGGTCTGGTATTCCATTGGCGGGGGCTTTGTCGTCACCGATACCGAACTTGGTGGCACGACCGCGCCGCAGGCCGGCACCATGAACGTGCCTTACCCCTTCACCTCGGCAGCCGAAATGCTGAGCATGGGACAAGCCTCGGGCCTGACCATTGCCGAGATGAAGGAGGCCAACGAACAGGCCCGCCACGGTGCTGGCCTTGATCCCGGCCTCGAACGGTTGAACGAGACCATGAATGACTGCATCGACCGTGGCCTCCGGCAGGAGGGCATCCTCCCGGGAGGCCTGTCCGTGCGTCGCCGCGCCCGCAGCCTTTATCAGCAGCTGCTGAACGAACGCAGCACCAACCGCGCGCAACCGCATGCGGCGACCGACTGGCTGCTGGTCTATGCCATGGCGGTCAATGAAGAGAATGCGGCAGGCGGACGTGTCGTCACTGCGCCCACCAACGGCGCGGCCGGCGTTGTTCCTGCCGTCCTGCGCTACTATCGCGATCACTGCATCGGAGCGAATGAAGGCGGTGCCCGGCAGTTCCTGCTGACCGCCGCTGCGATCGGCGGCCTGATCAAGCATCGAGCCTCGATTTCGGGCGCCGAATGCGGATGCCAAGCCGAGGTGGGTTCGGCCGCTGCGATGGCCGCGGCAGGCCTCTGCGCTGCCCTGGGCGGAACTAATGAGCAGGTGGAGAACGCGGCCGAGATCGCGCTCGAGCATCACCTCGGCATGACCTGCGACCCGGTCGCCGGGCTTGTTCAGGTGCCATGCATCGAGCGCAACGGCCTCGGCGCAGTTAAGGCAGTCTCGGCCGCCAGCCTCGCGTTGCGGGGTGATGGACAGCATTTCATGCCGCTTGATAATTGCATCGAGACGATGCGGCAGACTGGTAGGGACATGGCCGACAAGTATAAAGAAACGTCTATGGGCGGGCTGGCGGTAAACCTGCCGGAATGCTGAATCTGCGGCTTCGGGATGAGTTGCCTCATGTCAACCAGGTTTTTCGAGGTGCGTAGAGACAGACACGAACACACCGAATCCCTGGCGATTGCGGACTGACGCGACCAAACACATTGGCTTGACGGCCGGTTGCTCATACTTGGGAACTGGCCATGGACACTCCCGAATGATTGCCCCGGTAAACGATCAGCTGAATGCGTTGAATGACAGCATGAGCGGAGAAGCCGCCACTTGCTTGAACAACGGGGCCTTCCTCATGGGGTCGCACTGCAATCTCCACGCTAGACTAGCCGGCGTGGCGCTTTTTACTGCCCTCGTAAGCGAAAGTACCGGCAAGCTGCCAGGCTGAGCAGGTGAAATTTTTGAGCGGTTTCATGCACGTGGCGTTGCCCCCGCGCGGAGCCTAATCAGAGCCAAGACAGTGCGAATGGTCGGCGCTTCCACCCCAACCAGTTCGCCAAGCTCGGCCACTGATCCGATCAGCGCATCGATTTCCATCGGACGGCCCGCCTCCAAGTCCTGAAGCATCGACGTTTTGTGTGCACCTACCGCTGCACCACCCTCGATGCGCCGATCAACGTCGATGGGGAATTTTATTCCGAGACGCTCGGCAATCTCCTGCGCCTCAAGCATCATCGCACGGGCGACTGATCGCGTACCTGGATCCGTGCACAGCACGTCCAGCGTTGAGCAGGTCAGAGCCGAGATGGGATTGAAGGACAGGTTCCCCCAAAGCTTGACCCAGATTTCGTCCCGTAGGCGAGGACGAACCGGAGCCTTCAAGCCTGCGGTCGTGAGGGCGCGCGAAAGCGTCGTCGCACGTTCGCTCACTTCTCCTGAAGGCTCTCCGAGTGAGAACCTGTTGCCTTCAACGTGGCGGATCACACCCGGACGCTCCACCTCGGCAGCTGGGTAGACCACGCAGCCCAGTACCCTATCGGGGTGGAAACCGTCCCATTGGCGGTTGCCGGGATCAACGGTCACAAGGTGCTTGCCCTCGAATTGACCACCATGCCGATGAAAATACCACCAAGGAATGCCGTTCACCCCACTGACCAAGGTGCTCTGCGGGCCCAGCAACGGAAGGATATGATCAACAACCGGTGGAACGGAGTGCGCCTTGAGCGTAAGGATGACGTAGTCCTGCGGGCCGAGGTCGCTTGCGGAATCCGTCGCACGTACCTTGGTCGTGGATTCATGCCCCTCCTCTATCAAGGTGAGGCCGTCCCGCTGCAATGCAGCCAGGTGCGGTCCACGCGCGACCAAACTTACGTCAGCGCCAACGGCGGCAAGCTTTGCCCCCAGATAGCCCCCGATCGCGCCCGCTCCGAAAATGCAGATCCGCATGGCCTAGTTTCCCGACAGTCCCAGCTTTTCTGCAAGTCCGATGCGCTGCAACTTGCCGGTTGCGCCCTTCGGAATTTCCTCAAGCAGGATGACGCGCCGCGGCACCTTGAAGTCCGCCAGGCGTTCCGCGGCGAAGGTACGGATCGCCGCTTCGCTCGCCTCATGCCCTTCGCGCAACACGACGGCCGCCGCCACTTCCTCTCCGAGCTTCGCATGGGGCATGCCGAAGGTCACTACCTGCTGGATGGCGGGGTGGTCCATCAGGACGCCGTCCACCTCCAACGGACTCACCTTCTCCCCTCCCCGGTTGATGATCTCCTTGAGGCGGCCGGTGAGGGACAGGTACCCCTCGCCGTCGAGTACGCCCTGATCGCCGGTGCGGAACCATCGGTGGCCGTCCGCTTGGAAGAAGCTCTTGGCGTTGGCATCGGGGTTTGCCTCGTATCCCGGCGTGACATTCGGTCCGGAGATGACGACTTCCCCTATTCCCTCGACGAGTCGATTCTCGACTTCGTGAGCCACGCGGACCTGTGGACCCGCGGCCACACCTACCGAGCCGGGCTTTTGCTCCCGCGGCGGCAAGGGATTGGAAGCCATCTGGTGAGCAGCCTCGGTCATTCCGTAGGCTTCAATGACCGGTGCGCCGAAGGTACCACTCAATTCCTGCATGACCTGGGCCGGCAAGCTCGCCGAGGACGAGCGGATGAAGCGCAATGGATTGCGAGCAATGATTTCAGCATTGCGGCCGGCCCGTGCCAGTATCGTCTGGTGCATGGTTGGGACTGCCGTGTACCAGCTCGCCGCAGCCGAATCCAACCAGCCGAAGAAACGCAGGGCGTCGAAACCTGGCGTACACCAGACCGACGCACCCGCCGACAGGCTGGAGGAGACGGCGGCGACCAGACCGTGGATATGGAACAAAGGCATCATGTTGAGGCAACGGTCTTCCGACGTCAGCCTCAGCGATTCACGAATGTGATTGGCGCTCGCAGCCACGTTGGACTGCAGCAGCGGAACAATCTTCGGACGCGAGGTCGTGCCGGATGTATGCAGGATAAGCGCAATATCCGTCGGTTTCGGATCGTTCGGCGTAGCACTGGCAAGCGAAACGCTGCCACCCTCCGAGGAAAGGCTGAATGAGCCAGCCGGATCTGCCTCGTTGAAAGAGAGACGCAGGATCGTCAATCCCGCTTCCGTGGCGGCCTCCATCGCCGGGCCGGCATATCCCTGAGGCAGGATAATCGCCTTCGCGCCAAGATCGCTCAGGTAGAACAGGAACTCGTCCTTGCGATACGCAGGATTGAGAGGCGCCGTCACCGCCGCGCAGGCTACGGCGATGAAACTCGCGGCCATTTCGGGCCCATTCGGGAGCACGATCGCAACCCTGTCGCCGCGACCAACGCCATATTCAGCAAGGGCGTTGCGCGTGCGATCGCAAAGTGACCGCAAGTCGCCATAGCTCAGCCATGGCCGGCCCGGCGCGCCTAGCGCTGGCCGACCGGCATCATGAGATGACAACAGGGCGCGAATTGTCTCGGCCATCGAGCTTCCTCCTCAGGACAGTCAGACTCGGGGGTCGTCAGAAAACCAGCGCTGTCGCGCGAACCGGGCAGCCGGTTCCGTCACGCATCTTGAGCGGCAGGCAGACGAACAGAAATTCCTTGCCCTCGAGGCGATCGAGATGGGCAAGCTGCTGGACCATACAGACGTTTGCCTGCAGCCATATGGCGTGCGTCGGCCACCACCATTCCGCCGGATCGTCCATTCCGATCAGATCGGTCGCAAACAGCGTGATACCCTGATCGACGAGCCATTGAGCGGTGGTCGTCGGAACAAATGGTCGGGCAGTAATCCAGTCGCCCTTGCCCCAGTTCTTGTCCTGCCCTGTCCAGATGCACAGCGCGGTGCCAGGACCGATCGCACGGCCGGACTTTGAAGCCGCAGCCAGCAGATCTTCCGGGGTGATAGCCTCGCCCGGCCCCCGGTGACGAAGGTCAAGCAGATGACCCGGCATAACCAGGCGTTCCAAGGGCACTTCATGAAGTGAAAGGCCGCCTTCGTCGAAATGACGCGGCGCATCCAAATGCGTGCCGCAATGTTCGGCCATCAGCATCATGCGCGACTCGTAACCAACCTTACCGCCACTAATCTGCCGCTGATCCTGATAGGTGTTCACCGGCCAAAAAGTAATCGGCAAACCGCCGATATTGGGCATGCCTGAATAGAGCTCGTGGCTCAGATCGACGATCTCTTTGATCGCAGGTACCATTCGTCCTCTCTCCGTTGTTGTATCCATGTATCCATTTTTTATCGGATAAGGCAAGCTATCTCTTTTTGGATTTACGTATCCAAAAATCCATACTATTGGTGCGGGCTGTGGAGGAACCAATGAGCTTCATCAGCCCCAACGCATTTACCACTCGCCCGGAAATCGAGGGAACATTCGGTGTCGTTGCCACGACGCACTGGATAGGAACCGCCGTGGGCATGGGTATCCTCGAACAGGGCGGCAACGCCTTTGACGCAGCCGTCGCGTCTGCTTTCGCTCTGCAGGTGGTTGAACCGCATCTATGCGGGCCTGGCGGGGATGCTCCAATTCTAATCCATGCAGTCGCCCGAGGAAAAACCGAAGTCGTCTGCGGCCAGGGGACGGCCCCAGCGGCTGCAACGATAGAGCGTTTCCAGGCACTCGGCCTGGATCTCGTTCCAGGCACGGGGTTGCTGGCTCCGTGCATCCCCGGCGCTTTCGACGCCTATATGCTGATGATACGCGACCATGGCACGAAGCGCCTGGCGGATATTCTGGCGCCTGCCATCTACTATGCCCGCAACGGTCACCCCCTGCTTGAACGCGCATCGGCGACCATCGGCACGGTTCGAGACCTTTTTCGCGAACATTGGCCTACCTCCGCGGAGGTTTGGCTCGACAAGGGCGATGTTCCAGCGCCAGGCGTCATGTTCCGCAATCCGATCCTGGCCGATACATGGGAGCGGCTCCTCAAGGAGAGCGCCGGAGGCAGTCGCGAAGCCGAGATCGAGCGGGCGCGCAACGTCTGGGCACAGGGATTTATCGCAGAAGCAATCGACAAATTCTGCCGATTGCAGACAGTGATGGACGTGACCGGTCGTGTGCATGGCGGGCTGCTGACCGGCCAAGACATGGTGGGATGGCAGGCGAGCTACGAAGCGCCAATCGGCTACGACTACGGACGTTATCACGTGATGAAAGCGGGGCCGTGGACGCAGGGGCTCGCCACATTGCAGCAGCTCGCGCTCCTGAAGGGATTCGACCTGGACGCCCTCGACCCGTTGGGGCCTGATTTCATCCACCTCCAAGTCGAGGCAACCAAGCTGGCTTTCGCGGACCGCGACACCTTCTATGGCGACCCGAAATTCTCCGACATCCCGGTCTCTGCCCTCCTGTCAGACCAGTACAATCTCGAGCGCCGTAAGCTTATTGGAGAAACCGCCTCGCACGAACAGCGGCCGGGCGTGATCGCCGGGTTCGGCAAGGTTCTCACCGCGCGCATATCTAATGAAGCTCGCACCGCTGTCGCAGCTACAGGCGCGGGCGAGCCCACCGTAGGCCGAGTTGGCCAGGTCAAGGGAGATACAGTTCATATCGACGTAATCGATCGTTGGGGCAACATGGTTGCGGCAACGCCTTCCGGAGGGTGGCTGCAATCATCCCCTGTAATTCCCGAGTTGGGTTTCAGTCTCGGCACGCGCGCGCAGATGTTTGTGCTGGATGCCGAGCATCCGGCCGCGCTTGGCCCCGGCAGGCGACCGCGCAGCACCCTGTCGCCCACGATGGCTTTGCGCGACGGCAAGCCTTATCTGGCATGGGGCAGCCCCGGCGGAGACCAGCAGGATCAATGGATCCCGCAGATGTTCCTGCGCCATGTCCATAGCGGCATGAACCTGCAACAGGCCATAGACGCGCCGGCATGGCATACGGAGCATTTCCCATCATCCTTCTGGCCAAGAACCGCACGTCCAGGCGTGATGGTAGTCGAGGGCCGTGTCCCCGAGAAAACCGTACACGAACTGAAGAGACGCGGACATATCGTTGAGGTTGGGGCAGACTGGTCAGAGGGCCGACTCGTCGCCGCCTCGCGAGACGATGATCGGCTGCGGGCCGCTGCAAACCCGCGCGGCATGCAGGGCTATGCGACTGGGCGTTAGACCATTTGATGGTTACACGGAATCATTCTGTTTCTCGCTTGGCGCGACAGGAGACCTCTGAAGGTCGATGCGGTGCACCGGCCAAGCGGCTCGACGAACCGGGCGTCCGCCAAACGGAAATCCGAAGGACAGGACTGGTTTGGGCCAAATCCACCGATCTTGCCCCAAACCAGCAGAGACAGAGTGTTTCCGGGTAACCATGAAACGGTCTAGCTGTCGCATGTGCCAACTGCCGACCCTAGTCTAAAGCTGCGGTACCAAGGTACTGTCGACAATCAGCCCGCTGCATGACTGTGTCCTCCGGCCAGGGGATAACGCCGTCATGCGCACATCTTCGTAACCAGCTCGGCGAAATCATCCACGACGAGATCAAATTCTCTTCCGAAACCACGGTCCTCATAGTCATCATCTGGATCAAACAGTGTTGCGCGGATGTAGCCTGTCCGCCATCCTGCGTCCCTAGCGGCACGTAGGTCGCTCGGATGCGACGCGACCATCATAATGTCGGCCTTGTCGACGGCGAGCAGGTCGGTCGTTTGAGAGAAGCACCTTGGGTCCGGCTTGTAGATCCCAAGAAGGTCGCACGAGAACACACAATCCCAGACTACGCCGGCCTCGCGAGACGAGCCTAGAATCATTGGTAGGCTGAGTACCGTCAGCGGCGCAACCGCCCACCGCTTTCTCAAGGTCGCGATTGCGTCGGCGGCACCTTCCCATGCCGGCATTCTTCGCCATGCGTAGCGAATATCATCGCCCGCTGCCGGCGGCTGCAAGCCTGAAGACTCGAGGCTTGCGTCAATCGCCTCCGCGAAAACCGCGTCAGCACCCATCCAAGCGCGGTCGCCACGTATCACGGCACCGTTCAGCGCCAAGAACCTCCCCCGGCAGTCCTGAGCGATCTCGACGAAGGCCGCAGAACTCAGCTCGGGAAAACTGCGTCGCAGAGCCTCCACGATCGGCGTGCGCCAATCGAAAACAGTGCCCCCGGCATCGAACACCAATGCTGCGGGTGAAACAAAAGCCATGGGCCAGACCTCTACGGCTGTTGACGTCAAATTGGATACACGTATAATCGTAGCCAGTCAAGTTCTAGGGAGGCCCACAATGAACAGCATCCGCAACGCGCTCGGGGAAATCGATACCCGCCATGTGATGCATCCTTACGCGAACCTGCGCGCCAACGAGTCCGGCACTCCGTTGATCGTGACGAGGGGCGAAGGTATCCATGTCTACGACTCGACCGGCAGGCAATACATCGAAGGCGTTGCCGCCCTCTGGTATGCTTCGCTCGGGTTCAGCGAGGAGCGTTTGGCCCAGGCCGCCTTCGATCAAATGAAGCGTCTTCCCTGCTACCACGCTTTTGGAAACAAAATTTCCGACGTGGTCGTGGAACTGACGGAAAAGTTGGTTGAACTGGCACCGCCGGGCCTTGCCCATGTGTTCTATTCCAGCTCTGGCTCCGAGGCCAACGATACGGCCATGAAGCTGGTGCGCTACTACAACAACGCGCGCGGCCGCCCCAACAAGAAGAAGATCATCGCTCGCCAGTGGGCGTATCACGGAACCACGCTGGCGACGTCCTCGCTGACCGGCGTTCCTCGCAATCATTTGGATTTCGATGTGCCCGCCCCCGGTGTGATCCATGTCGAGTGCCCCAGCTTCTATCGAAGCGGCCGAGACGGTGAGACCGAGGAGCAATATGCCGACCGGCTGGTTGCCGAGATCGAGGCCGTCATTGCCAGGGAAGGAGCCGAGAGCATTGCTGCGTTCTGGGCCGAACCCGTCATGGGCGTAGGCGGCGTCATCGTTCCGCCGAAGACCTACTTCGCAAAAATACAGTCGCTTCTGAAGAAGTACGACATTCTGTTCGTCGTCGATGAGGTGATCGCCGGCTTCGGCAGGCTCGGCAAAATGTTTGGCAGCGAGGTTTTTGACCTTGACCCCGACATGCTGGTGCTCGCCAAGGCGCTTTCCTCCGGCTATGCCCCCATCTCGGCGCTTCTGGTGCACGACCGCATCTGGGACGTTCTGGCCGACAACTCCTCCAAGCATGGCGTTCTTGGCCACGGCTACACCTATTCGGCGCACCCCATGCCAGCCGCTGTCGCCCTCGAAACGTTGCGCATCTATGAGGAGCGCAACATCATCGGCCACGTACAGGACATCGCGCCGATCTTCCGTGCCAACCTTGAAAGGTTTAGGGGATCGCGGATCGTCGGCGACATCCGGTGTGTCGGCTTAATGGCTGGCATCGAGTTCGTCGCAGACCGGAAAACCCGCGCCAAGTTCAGCCCCGAAATCGCAGTTGCAAGGATCGCCGAGACGAGATGCCTCGAACATGGTCTCGTCCTTCGCGCCATCGGCGACGTTCTAGCGATCTCGCCGCCGCTGATCATTACCGAAAGCGAGTTGGCCGATCTCTTCGCTCGGCTTGAGCAGGCCGTATCAGAAACTGAGGCGGAACTGGTTCGCCTCGGCCAACTGCCCCCGGTCTAGGAGACGACCATGACCACGAACTATATTGCCGGCGCCTGGATCGACGGTCTGGGTGGGGAGCTTATCAGCCTCAATCCCTCAGACATTCGCGAGGTAGTCGGGGCGTATCATCAGGCCGGCGCGAGTGACGCAACCGATGCCGTGGCCGCAGCCCATGCCGTTTTTGCTAGTTGGGCTTCGAGCCCGATCCAGCAACGCTTCGACGTGCTCGACGCGGCCGGAAACGAAATCCTTGCGAGGGTTTCCGAAATCGGCCACCTTATTGCTAGAGAAGAAGGAAAGACGCTGCCCGACGGCATCGCCGAAGCCAAGCGCACCGCTGCCATCTTCAAGTTTCATGCCGGGGAGGCTCTGCGCCTATCGGGCGAAGCTGTCACCTCCACCCGCCCGGGTGTCGAGGTCGAGGTTCGCCGTGAGGCTCTCGGTGTCGTCGCGCTGATCACGCCATGGAATTTTCCGATGGCGATCCCGGCATGGAAGATCGCTCCAGCGATCGCTGCCGGCTGCACGATCGTCTTCAAGCCGGCGTCATACGTCCCGGCTTGCGCGATCGAGCTCGCTCGCATTCTTGAACGAGCCGGGCTACCGGCCGGGGTTCTCAACCTCGTCGTTGGATCGGGGTCCAAGATCGGCGACGTCCTCGTCTCCGACAAGCGGGTCGCAGGCATCAGCTTCACCGGATCGGTCGGTGTTGGCCGCTCCCTGGCTGTCGGCTGTGCCGCTCGCGGTGCCCGTGTTCAGCTTGAAATGGGCGGCAAGAACCCCCTCGTCATCCTGGACGACGCAGATATCGACCGGGCCGTGCAGATCTCGGCCGATGGGGCCTTCTTCCAGGCTGGCCAGAGGTGCACCGCCTCCTCCCGCTTCATCGTCACGCGCGGCATTCACGACCGGTTTGTCGAAGCGCTTCAGAAAAGAATGCGGCAGTTGACGGTCGATCACGCGCTCAAGGAAGGTACCCATATCGGGCCGGTTGTCGACGGCCGGGCGCTGCGGGACATTCTTGGCCATGTCGATGCCGGGAGGGCCGAGGGCGCAGAGCTGGTCGAAGGTGGGGACAGACTGAACCGCGAGACGCCCGGACACTATATGGCTCCTACCCTCTTCGTGGGCACGAAGCCCGAAATGGGCATAAACAAGGAAGAAATCTTCGGACCGGTGGCCTCCATCCAGAGGGCAGAGGACTACGAAGAAGCCCTTGCCATGTCGAACGATACCCAATTCGGCCTGTCAGCAGGGATCTGCACAACGTCCCTGAAGTATGCGCGCGACTTCCGTCGGCGCTCGGAGACGGGTCTGGTAATGGTTAACCTCCCCACCGCGGGGCTGGACTATCACGTTCCATTCGGCGGGCGCAAAGCGTCAAACTACGGCCCGCGTGAACAGGGCTCCTACGCCCGTGAGTTCTTCACTATCGTCAAGACGGCTTATATCGACCCCATGTAAGTTCCAGGAATTGCAAGCCAACCGACAATCTTCTACATGTGCATCCAAATATCCATTCATAGTAAGGGATTTGGATTCGCATGTACGGTTCTGAAACGACAACACCAATGTCTGCAGAGGCCGAAGCTTACGAATACATTCTCGGTAAGATACGCCGGGGCGAGCTGCGCCCCGGCATGCGACTGAAGTCCGAGGATGTCGCAAGCGAGATCGGCATGAGCCGCATGCCCGTACGCGAGGCGTTTGGCCGTTTGTACCAACTGGGTATCCTCACCCTTCGCGCCAACCGCGGCGCCGTCGTCACCGAATTCACGCCCGAACAACTCATGGAAGTCTTCGAGATCCGTTCGGTTCTCGAAGGCTTGGCGATGAGACGGGCCACCATCCATGCCACGGACAAGGACATCGAAGAACTGCACGATCTGCTAGAGCGGATGCGGCGCGTCGAGGAGGATGTCGAGCAGTGGCTTACCCGGCATACCGACTTCCACAAAGCGATTGCGCGCCTGAGCAAGGCGCAGCGACTGGCCGGCGACATCGAGAAGACGCAGTTGCTGCTGGAAATCTACATGCGGCTGTGGGTGCTTCATGCCGAGAAGCCCGTTGACCTGACGGGCGATCACCTCAGGTTGATCGAAGCGATCGCGGCAGGGAATCCCGGCGAGGCGGAAGCTGTCATGCGCGACCATGTGTTGAACACCGCGCCGGCGGTCGTCGAATTCCTGAGCAAGCATAACGCCTTCGGATAGTTGACGCGCCGCCTTACCGATCTTCACTCGAGTATGGCTTCATCAGCGCCTCAGGCGCGTGGACGCGTCGAGCGATTATTATCATTGCGATGATGGTCGCGAGGAACGGCAACATCAGGAACACCTGGTACGGAATCGCAAGCGCGCCGGAGGACTGAAGCCTGAGTTGCAGCGCGTCGATCGAGCCGAACAGCAAGACGGCCGCGGTGCAGCCCCAGGGTGACCACCTACCGAGCACGACAAGCGCGAGGCAGATCCACCCTCGCGCAGAGACGATGCCGAAGGTGAACGAGTTGAACACGGCGAGCGTCAGGAACGCACCGCCTGCTGCGGCCATCGCGCTGGCGAAGCCGAGCGCACGATAGCGGATCGCGCGCACCTTTATCCCCGCCGCCGCCGCCGCCTGCGGGTTCTCGCCAACGGTACGCAGGGCAAGGCCTGCCGGGGTTCGGAAGAGGAAATATGCCATGACTGGCGCCAGCGAGAATGCCAGGTAGGTCAGGATGTTCTGATTGAACAGCACAGGGCCAAGAACCGGGAGCTTAGAAAGCAATGGCACTGGCAGCGGACCGAACTGGGCGATCGCAGGTGGCGTTCCAACCCCCCCGAACAGCAGTCGGAATATGAAATAGACCAGGCCGTAGAGCGTGAGCATCACACCGAGGCCGGCGACTGTCTGGTCGAGGCCCAGATCGATGACCAGAATTCCGGTGAAGAGACCCACCAGCAGACCACCGAGCACGGCGACGAGCAGAGCCAACCAGAGGCTCCCCGTCAGCCAGGCAGTCAGAAAAGCAAGAAAAGCGCCAGCGGTCATGACGCCATCTATACCGAGGTTGACCACTCCAGATCTCTCGGCAACCATCTCACCCAAGGTGCCGAGAAGCAGCGGCGTTGCCATGCGGATGGCGGCGGCGAGCACGCCAAGCTGAAAGACCTGTTCCCACACTTCCATCACAAGGCCTCCACTTTCTTATTGGACGCCCGCAAGCGCAAACGGTACCGGGTGAACACCAAGGCGATCAGCATCGCGAGCAGCGACACGCCTTGGACCACGTCAGCCAAGGTTGCCGGAATTCCCGTCTGTCGCGACATCTCGTCAGCGCCGGTCATGATGGCACCAAGAAACATCGCCGACAGAATGATCTCGCCCGGGTGGAGTCGGGCAAGTGTTGCCACCACGAGACCCGCATAGCCATACCCCGGCGAAATCGTTGATATGACCTGGAACTGAACACCACCGACCTCACAGACGCCGGCGAGGCCGGCTAGACCGCCCGACAGAAGCGCCGTCACGAGAAATATCTTCGACACGGAGAAGCCGGCATGATGTGCCGCTCTCGGATTCTCGCCGATCGCCTTCATAGCCATGCCAAATGTCGTGCGGGTCGAGACGAGCCACAGGACAACGGCCGACCCGACAGCGAGGAGGAAGCCGATATGGAGTCGTGAACGTTCGACTATGATCGGGAACTCGGCATTCATGACGATGTCGGGGCTATCCGACCAGCCGGATATAGGATCTTTCCACGGCCCTGAGAGCAGCGCCATCATCCCGAAGAAGATGACGAAGTTGAGCATCAGTGTGCTGACAGTATCGTTCACATTCAGCTTCAGGCGCAGCCAGGCCGGCAGCAAAGCGCCCAATCCACCGAGAAGGAAGCCGGCGGCTATCATCAATGGAAGGTAGCTCCATGCCGGCAGTGTCTGCGTTCCGACATAGGCCGCAGCCATGGCGCCCAACAGGAGCTGGCCTTCACCCCCGATATTCCAGAACTTGATCCGGAAGGCGAGCGCGGCACAAAGCCCGGTAAAGATAAGCGGCGTCACCTTGAGCAGCGTTTCCAGGAACGCGCTTCGGCTTCCGACCGCGGCCTTTATCATTGTCCCGAACGCCTGGATGGGATTTACTCCGGCGGATGCGATGAGTATCCCCGACACCACCATCGCCGCCGCCACCGCGATGATCGGGGCGAGAAGCATGGCTGACTGCGATGTTTGCAGCCGAGGCTCAAGTCGTATTCTCAAGTGGTTCCCTCCTTCGACGCCGCGCTTTGTGCGACGCTCCCCATCATGGCGAGTCCAACGTCTTCAGGGGTGGTCTCGTCGGCAGGACAATCCAGCGTGAGCCGCCCGGCGCAGATCACAGCAACCCGGTCTGCCAGAGTGAATACTTCATCGAGATCGTCGCTGACGACGAGAATGGCGGCTCCATTGTCGCGGAGCTCGATGAGCTTGCGATAGACGAAGTCGGATGCCTGAACGTCCAGGCCACGCGTCGGATACGCGATGACCACCACCCTTGGAGACACGGACAGCTCTCGTGCCAACAGGCATTTTTGCTGGTTGCCGCCCGAATAGAGGGAAGCTCGAAGATCGGATCGAGGCGGACGTATGTCGTATTCCGCGATCTTCTGGCTCGCGAAATCGCGGATCACCTTGCGACGAAGCCAACCCCATTTGCTGAAAGGCCAACTGTCGGACCTGGACATCACGATGTTCTGCTCGAGCGTCATCGCGCCTACCATTCCCGCTCCCTGACGGTCCTCGGGAATATAGGCCACGCCAAGGGAGCGGATGCGTTTCGGCGTAGGTTCTTCGACAATCTGTCCGTCGATTTCCAGATGGCCATCACTCACGGGTGCGACGCCAGACATCTGCTCGGTGATCTCTACCTGGCCATTGCCGGATATGCCGGCAAGACAGACGATCTGGTTCGCCCTTAGGGTGACTGATCCGCGTCGTTGACTATGCAGGGCGAGCAAGGTCTTGCCAGGTGAAGCCGCCGGAGACTTGCGCACCGGCTCAACGGCTCGTCCACACATGAGGTTGCTCAGCTGTGCGTTGGTCAGCGTCTTGTCGTTATCGAGTTCTGCGACAACCTTGCCGCGCCGCATGATGACCACGCGATCGGACAGCGCACGCACTTCATCGAGCTTGTGCGAGATCATGACTATTCCGACCCCGCGGTTGGCCATCGCCCGCATCGCCGCGAAGAGACCTTCCACCTGCTGCGGCGTAAGCACCGATGTCGGCTCATCCAGGATGAGAATCCGGACCTCATCGATCAGCGCCCGCAATATCTCGAGACGCTGAATCTCACCGATGGACAAACCCGAGACCTGGACGTCTGGGTCCAGCCACAGACCGAATTCATCCTGGATCTCGAGGAGGCGCTGCCGTATCGACGCGTCCGCCAGTTGCCATCGACCACCGGGGCGACCGACGAGGAGGTTCTCCATGACTGTGTGCCGCCTCACCACATGAGAGTGCTGGTGAACCATCCCGATGCCATGGCCCAGTGCGTCCACCGGCGAGCGGATCGACAGACGTGTGCCGTCAAGCCTGATCTCCCCGCTATCGGCGCGATAGAGACCAAACAGGACGTTCATCAACGTTGACTTGCCAGCGCCGTTCTCGCCAAGCAAGGCAACGATTTCTCCCGGTTTTATATTGAAATCGACATCGTCGTTGACGAGGGCATCGCCAAACCGTTTCGATATCGCAGTCATTTCAAGCATCGTTCTCCTCCCACGACACGAACGATGCGATCAGTCGGAAACAGGCGTACTTTCGTCAGGCTCGACCTTGAATGCACCGCCCTTGATGGCTTCAAACTTGGTGGCGATCTGTTGCTGGACGGCTTCAGGCACTTTGGTTGCGAAGTTGCCATATGGCGCAAGATAGCAACCGCCCGCGGACATGAGCTCCAGCGGGCTCAGATCCTTTGCTTCGAAAGCACCTGCCGCCACTTGCCCGTATGCGTGCGACAAAAGGGGATAAGGATCCCAGATGATACTCGTGATCACCGTATCCGGAGCTACTGCTGACTGATCGGCCATGAAACCCAAGGCCGTCACACCGGCGTCCGCTGCGCCTTCGATCGCGCCCACCCGGTCGGCATAGATGACCTTCGCGCCCTGTTCGGCCTGAGCGACCGCCGCCTCCTTGGCTTTCGGCGGATCGAACCAGGATCCTATGTAGGCGACCTTGAGCTTGACGCCCGGTCGGGTCTCCTGAGCGCCGGCACGATAGGCATTGATGTTCACGTTCGTCGCAGGAACATCGAACCCGGCCACCACGCCAATGATGCCGGTATCGCTCATGGCGCCGGCTAGGATGCCCGCCAAGTAGCAGGCTTCGTAGTTCTGGCCGTAGAAAGTGGCAACGTTCGGCTCGACGGGGCCTAGCGAAGAAGCCAGAACGAATGCCGTGTCCGGATAGGATCTGGCGGGTGCGGCGACAAAGCTGCTCGGTTCCATAGGCGTCGGCCACGATCATGGCCACGCCCTCATCGCCCCACTCGCGCAGAACACGAGCATAGTCGCCCGCCTTGACCAGTTCGGCATATTTATACTCGAGCCCGTGTTCCTGAGCGAGTCGCGTCATGGCCAGATGTGCCTGTGACACAAAAGGCTCTTCCAAGGGCGATTCAGCAATGAGGCGGATGCTTTTGCCTGCCTGTGCGCGGGCAGACACTGGAAGAAGGGCCGCCGCAGCGACCAAACCCATTTGGACCAAAACTTCTCTGCGTTGCATGGTAGCTCCCCTGTTGCTCTATCGGCAATTTTTGAATACTTGTATCCAATATGCGCCATTTCGGCGGTCGACGCAAGCCCAAACTGCAGCGTCGGAGCAAAACGAGGAGGGATCTGTGATGACCAGTGTGTACCGACTATACGTTCTGCTCTGCGGATATGAGATCGTTCCAAAGACCTTATCGACGCGCGACCGCGGCCGCGATTTTGTGCTCGCTTCTCCGATCTGCGCCTACGTCATGGAGACCGCGAAGGGCTGGGTGCTGTTCGATACGGGCGTCAACAGCGAGAACCTCACGGATCCGGCCCGTGTTTATGATCGCTTCACGCGGCATGGGTGGCTGGCACCGCCGATCGTGTTGCCACAGCACGAGTTGCTTGCGCAGCTTGGCCGCATCGGTCTCACCCCGAAGGACATCTCGCATGTCATTCTCAGCCACACCCATTGTGACCACACGGGGAACATCAAACACTTCCGTCATGCGCCGATCTGGATCCAGCGGCTGGAGCATGAGTACGCGTTCGGCCCGCACGGAAATTATGCGGTGTTCAACGACGATTTCGATTTTCCCGACATCGACTGGCGAATAGTCGAGGGGGATTGGGAGTTTGCTTCCGGGCTGACAGGCATCCTTACGCGCGGCCATATGCCGGGACATCAATCCCTCGTGGTCGATCTGCCCGGCGGTTCGAAGATCCTCACAGCAGACGTCGGGGATCTCATCGAGAACTTCCGTGACGAAGTGCTCCCTGGCGAAAGCTGCGATGACAAATCTGCTCTCGCCAGCATTCGGCGCCTAAAGGAGGTCGCCGCCACAAAGCAGGGAGAGTTGATCCTGCTGCATGACCCGGTCGAGGTTCAGCGGATCAAGTTGGCTCCAGCTTTCTATGCATGAGGTAATTGGATTCTTGTATCCAATATATGTCGATGCTATAGCGGATCGCGGAAGCATGGGAGGGCGCCATGAAGTGGGCTCGTATTTCAAAGAACGGTGGACCAGCGCTGGTCGGAGTGGTCGAGGGCGACCACTTCTTCCCTCGCGTAGCGCTTGGTGCGGAGGATAGCGCCGGAGCGGCCATACCGCTTGCCGAAGCAAGGCTGCTTGCTCCGGCGGAGCCTGGCAACTTCATCTGTCTTTGGAACAACTTTCGCCAGTTGGCCGCAAAGAATTCATGGCAGGAGCCTGCCCACCCTCTTTTTCTGCTCAAGCCGTCCGCTTCTCTCTCCGGAACAAGCGACGTCGTAGCGGTTCCGCCGAGCGCGGGGCGTATCATGTTCGAAGGAGAACTCGGGATCGTCATCGGTCGCGCCTGCACGCGCGTGTCCACCGACGAGGCTGAAGCCGCGATCCTTGGGTACACCTGCGTCAACGACCTGACAGCGATCGACCTGCTGAACGAGTCCTCCGATTTCCTGCAATGGACACGGGCTAAGGGCCTTGATGGCTTTGGCGCTATCGGCCCGATGATCGTGACCGGGCTCAACTGGCGGGAACTCGTCGTCAGGGTGATACTGGGCGGACGCGAGCGGCAGAGCTACCAATGCTCCGACATGATCATGTCGCCGCCCCAGATCGTGAGCCGCATTTCAATGGAAATGTCGCTGCGACCGGGGGACATCATTGCCTGTGGAACCTCTATCGGCAGTCGTCCGGTCAAAATGGGGGAACCAGTTACCGTTTTCATCGAGGGGATCGGCGAACTGACAACCACACTCGAAGCCATCGATACCGGCAACTGAGAGGTGTCTCATGCTTATTCCCACCTTCTCCGACGTCACTTCAGCTCACGAGCGGATCAAACCCTACATCCATCGGACGCCGGTCCTCACGTCGAGTATGATTAACACGCTGGCGGGCTGCGAACTGTTCTTTAAATGCGAGAACTTCCAGAAGGCAGGGGCTTTCAAGGCGCGCGGAGCATGTAACGCCGTATTCGAGTTGACCGGCAGCCAGGCAGATCAAGGCGTGGCGACGCATTCGTCCGGAAATCACGGCACATGCCTCTCCTACGCAGCCAAACGCCGCGGCATAGCTTGCACCGTGGTCATGCCTCGCACCGCGCCGCAGGCCAAGAAGGACGCCGTTCGTGGGTATGGCGGTCGCGTGGTCGAATGCGAGCCGTCGACCTCATCTCGGGAAGCGGTCTTCGCTGAAGTCGTCGCTCAAAGCGGCGCCGAATTCATTCATCCATACAACGACCATCGCGTCATCGCAGGACAAGGAACCTGCGCGCTGGAACTTGTTGACGAGATCGACGATCTCGCCGCCATCATCGCGCCGATAGGCGGCGGCGGCCTGATCTCAGGGATCTGCCTGTCGCTGTCTTCGAAAGCGCCGACGATTTCCGTATACGCCGCAGAGCCCGAGCAGGCAGACGATGCATTTCGCAGCTTCAAAGCCGGGCACATTATCGCCGACGACGCGCCCAACACGATTGCAGACGGCCTCAAGGTTCCCTTGAAGGACCTCACCTGGCATTTCGTCAGCCGGCATGTGACGGACATTCTGACCGCAAGCGAGCAAGACATCATCGACGCGATGGTCCTACTTTGGAAGCGGATGAAGATCATCGTCGAGCCGTCCAGCGCAGTTCCCTTCGCTACCATCATGCGCAATCGGGAACTTTTTGCCGGAAAGCGTGTCGGCGTCATCATTACAGGCGGCAATGTCGATCTCGAGGAGTTGCCGTGGCAACGCAAAGCGAGGGTTTCATGAACATTGATCCGAAGATGACCGGGCTGGCTGTGGGCTACGACGTTCCAGCTCTGCCTGGGATGGACGAGAACGAAATCCAGACGCCTTGCCTGATCATCGACCTCGACGCCCTGGAACGCAACATCCGCAAGATGGGCGACTATGCGAAGGCCAGGAACATGCGCCACCGTGCGCATGGCAAGATGCACAAATCCGTCGATGTCCTGAAACTCCAGATGGAGCTCGGAGGCGCAGTCGGTGTGTGCTGCCAGAAGGTCTCCGAGGCAGAGGTGTTCGCCCGCGCGGGCGTGAGCGATATCCTCGTCTCGAACGAAGTGCGGGATCCCTTAAAGATCGACCGGCTTGCGCGACTGCCGCGTTTTGGCTGCCATGTCAGCGTTTGCGTGGACGATCTCGCCAATGTGAGCGACCTTTCCGCAGCCGCCCAGAAGCACGGTGTCACACTTGCCTGCCTGGTCGAGATTGATTGCGGCGCTGGCCGCTGTGGTGTCACCACTCCAGACGAGGCAGTCGCCATCGCGCGCGCGATCGACTGCGCGCCGCACCTGCGCTTCGCCGGCATTCAAGCCTACCAAGGCGCCATGCAGCACATGGAAAAATATGAGGACCGCAAGACCAAGGTGGATATTGCGGTTACGTTGGTGAAACAGGTCGCGGAGGCGCTGACTGCCGCGGGGCTGGAGCCTGAGCTGGTTACCGGAGGCGGAACCGGAAGCTACTATTTCGAAAGCGACTCCGGCGTCTACAATGAACTTCAGTGCGGCAGCTACGCTTTCATGGATGCAGACTACGGTCGTATTCTTGATGCAGCGGGGCACCGCGTCGATGCCGGCGAATGGGAAAATGCCCTGTTCATCCTGACCGCCATCATGAGCCACACGAAGCCTGGCAAGGCCATCTGCGACGCAGGTCTCAAGGCACAATCGCTTGATTCGGGACTGCCATACATATTTGGGCGCCAGGATGTGCAGTACGTCAAGTGCTCCGACGAGCATGGCGTCATCGACGATCCGCAAGGTATGCTTCGTATCAATGAGCGGGTCCGGCTGGTCCCCGGCCACTGCGATCCAACCTGCAATGTTCATGATTGGTATGTCGGCGTTCGCAATGGAAAAGTAGAAAAGCTATGGCCCGTTTCCGCACGCGGAAAGGCCTTTTAGGCCCGTCAGATAATGATCATCGTCCCTGAGGCACTCATCCCCGGTCTTGTCACGCAGGCTGAGTGCATGGCGGCCGTCGAAAGCGCGTTCGCATCGATGGCGAGCGGCACGGCACAGAATTTTCCTGTCGTGCGCGAAGCCATCGGCCATGTCGACGCGCTTTACGGCTTCAAGTCCGGCTTCGATCGGAAGAACCTCACGCTTGGCGTCAAGTCGGGCGGGTTCTGGCCCGGCAACCAGAAGTACGGACTTGCCAACCATCAATCCACAATCATGCTGTTCGACGCAGACACCGGGATCTGCCGGGCAATTGTCGGCGGAAACCTGATAACCGCGCTGCGAACCGCCGCGGCGTCCGCTGTCGCCATCAAGTATCTGGCGCGGCAGGATGCCCGAGTGATCGGGATGGTTGGAGCGGGTCACCAGTCGACTTTCCAGTTGAAGGCGGCCCTCGCCCAGAGACACTTCGAGCGCGTCGTCGCCTGGAACTATCACCCAGAGATGCTGACGCGGCTGGAGACCGTCGCCCGCGAGCATGAGGTGCCATTTGACGCAGTGAGCCTGGACCAGCTCGGCCAGCAGGCCGATGTCATCATAACCGTAACGTCGTCCTTCCAGCCCTTGCTGAAGGCGGGCCAGATCAGGCCGGGAACGCACCTCTCCTGCATGGGTACTGACACCAAGGGCAAGCAGGAGATTGAGGCCGAGCTCCTCGCGAAAGCAACGGTCTTCACCGATGAAGTGGCTCAGGCCATTTCCATCGGGGAAAGCCAGCACGCCGTTGCAGCAGGCTTGCTAAATGCGGACCGTCTCATCCAGATCGGCGCAGTGATCGAGGGATCACATCCTGGTAGGACTGCCAACGGCGAGATCACCCTGTTCGATGGAACCGGGATCGCTCTCCAGGATCTGGCTGTGGCTTCACTCGCCGTCGAGATGGCAGTCCAAAAAGGCATTGCCACCGAAATCGCCTAACCCAGTCACCAACAATCATTCACAATACAGTACAGCCCGGGCTGCTTGCGGCGGAGATCCATTGCAGCGACCCGGGCCAATAGCATCCCCTGCGACTATTGTGCGCTCTTCCGGCAAGCGGTTGAGCAAAGGCTAATAAGTTCTTGCGCTCAGGCTTTGATCGCACCCAGGCAAAGCCGAACAGGAGCATTTCCCCAAAGGCAAATGCTCCTGAGGGTTTCCCGCCGGGTACTCCCCCTGCTTCGGCAACTTGCCCGATGCACGAGATGGGAAAACAGAACGATCCAGTCGTCTCAGGAAAAGCGCTGGTCTGCATTTTTTCAGGGAGCGTCTCGGCAACCCTGTCAGGCTGCTGATTTCGCCGATGTTGATGGAGCCTGAGTCTCGCCAGACGAGCCGACAAACCTTTTGCCCAGCATCTCGAGCGCACCAGCCAGACCCTTGGGGAAGGCTATGAGGACGAAGACGAGGAAGACGCCATAGATAACAAGACGCCATTCTTCAAGGTCGCGGAAGACTTCCTGGATGCCGACCAGGCAGGCGGCGCCGAGCAGCGATCCCCACAATGTACCGCGCCCGCCTATATAGGCTACCGTCAGGATCTCGACAGTGCGCGGAATCCCGAACTCCTGCGGCGTGGGCACGAGAATACCGATATAGTAGGCGTAGAATGCGCCGATGACGCCCATGAGCCCGGTGGCAATGGCGAAATTGAGCAGCTTGTAGGCGACGATGTTGAAACCCAGAACCTCGACGCCCAACTCGTCGTCGCGGATTGCTCGGAATAACAGACCGATGCGCGATCCCACGATCAGTTTCAGAGCCAGATAGATCGCGACGACGATCGCCAGAAGCAGATAGTAGCTGGGCAGCGGATCGCCACGTGAGAAAGTGATCCCGAAGAGCGTTGGGAACGTCTCGGTGGTAAGGCCGGACATTCCGCGCGTGACATCTCGCGCGCTGGAGATCGAAAAGCGCAGGAACTCCATGACGAACAGGGTTGTCAATCCAACATAGACGCCTTTCAACCGCAGAGTCAGCACGCCGGTGACCACGCCGAGAAGTAGCCCCGCCACGCCGCCTATCAGAACGCCGATCCAGGGTGACACTCCCAGAGCACTGGTGGAAAGCGCGGCTGCATAAGCCCCGGCACATAGAAAGCCCGCCATCCCGAAATTCACGATGTTCAGGTATCCGAGCATGAAGTCGAACAGCATGCCCATGCCCCACAACAAGACGATGGAGATCATCACGGTGGGCAGATAGCGGCCATCGCTCATCAGGGGAACGGCGACGAGCAAAGCCAACGCAAGGGCATGGATCGAACGCGAGGTTGTCGACATGGTCATATCCTCAGGGCCGAGTTGTTTGGCTGGAGAAAAGGCCATTCGGCCGCAGCACGAGCACGCCGATCACAAGCAATGCGCTGACGGTATTCTGCCAGCCGCCCGAGGCGACGGAGATCGAAAAGGCTTCCAGTACGCCGAGAAGCAGGCCTGCCAGCATCGCACCACGAATGTTTCCGAGGCCACCGATAATGACGACAATGAATGCCTTCAGCAGGATCTCTCCTCCAACCGTAGGGTAGGCAGGATAGGTGGTCAGCAACAGCCCGCCGACCGCACCGGCCAAGCCTGACCCGATACCGAAAGCGATGGTGTAGATGCGCCGTACATCTATCCCAAGAACCTGAGCCGCAGCGGGGTTCTGCGCCGTCGCGCGGATCGCGCGGCCAAGGAACGTCCGCCGCAGGAAGGTCGCAAGTCCGGCGAAGAACAAGCCGGCTACCACCATGATTACGAGCTTCTCATTGGAAATCGCCAGTTCTCCAACGAAATGGCGGCCTGGCCACAGGCTCGCCACTCCATGCTCTCTCGGCCCGAAGGCGATAAGCGCAAGATTCTGAAGGATGATCATGACGCCGATCGTGAGTACGTAGCCATCGACGAGCCATGCGCCACCAAGCCGCTGCCGCAACGGACCGATCAAGCCGCGCTCGATCAATATGCCGCCGGCGAACAGGCAGAGACTAGCTGCGACAATCCCTACGGCGGGGGGCAATCCTAGCGCAACGACCATATAGTACATCACGAAGCAGCCGAGCATGAACAACTCGCCATGGGCGAGATTGATGATGCCGACAATGCCAAATATAAGCGCCATCCCCATGCCCATGAGGCCATACATCGCCCCACGGCTGAGACCATCAATCAAAAGCTGAAGAAAAATCCATCCGTCCGACATGGCGCCCTCAAATGAACTCGCGAACGATATCATCGATCGACTTGCGTATTTCGTTTGCAGCGCCTTCGGTCACTATCCGCCCAAGTTGCATGACGTAGACGTAGTCAGCCAGTTCAGCGACGCGTCGCGCATTCTGATCGACGAGCAGCACAGCTGCACCCGCCGTCCGAAATCCATCTGCACGTGCCAAAAGTTCACTGGATAGCTTTGGCGACAGGCCTATCGAAGGCTCATCGAGCAGAATGAGAGTTGGCTCTGTCATGTATAGCCGCTCGATTTCCAGGATCCGCTGCTGGCCTCCAGACATCAGGCCAGCGGCCGTCAGCCGGCGTTCCTTGAGGAAGGGCGAACGGAGGAACACCTCGTCGACCGCCTTCGCGACACGCTTGCGATCGCCGCGCCATTGCCAGCAGCCAAGCGCGAGATTTTCCTCGACTGTCATGGCCGGGAAAGTGGAGTGACCTTCCATCAGGTAGCCCACCCCGGTGGAAAGAAGCTCGTCGGGCGGCAGCCCGATCACATCGCGGCCATTCATGTTGACCGCCCCCGAGCGGGGCCGCAGGAAGCCGCATATCGAGTTCATCAAAGTGGACTTGCCAGCGCCGTTCGCGCCGATGAGCCCTACCAGTGAGCCAGGCTCTACGCGAAGCGAAACACCCTGCAGCACGTCGGTGTCACGATCATATCCTGCGTGAAGGTTCGAGATTTCGAGAAGCATCCTGCCCCCTTATTGCCCAATGTAGGCTTCGACGACACGCTCGTCCTGACGCACATCCGCGAACTTTCCACTGGTCAGGACGGCACCCCCGACAAGCACCACGACGTCATCGCAGAGCCGGGGCATGGACACTATGTCGTGGCTGATCACCAGGCAGGCGGTGCCCTGCTGTGCCCATTCCTTGATCATGCGGATCATCAGGTCGACGACGTCCGAGCTTGTCCCGGAGAAAGGCTCGTCAAGGATCAGCAGCCGAGGCTCGCTCATCATCGCCCGAACCACTTCGAGCAACTTGCGTTGCCCCCCAGAAAGTTCACCAGCCCGCTTCGAAGCACTGTCGCCGAGGCCTATGCGTTCGAGCATCGATGAGACCTTGGCGTCGGCCAAGCTGTGCCGCAGCTTCGACAGCGGCACCATCAGGTTTTCAGCCAGGGTCATATCGTTGAAGGTACGCGGCACCTGAAAAGTGCGGCCGACCCCCATGCGGGCAATTTCGGCGGGACGAACTCGGGTCACACTACGCCCCCCGAGAGCCACCTCCCCGCGATCAATGGAGTAGATTCCATTGATCAGATTGAAGATTGTCGTCTTTCCAGCGCCGTTGGGGCCGATGAGACCGAGCACCTGGCCGGGATGCACCTCAAAGCTCACGCCTTTGATCGCGTGGTGACCACCAAACGACTTGTGGATTCCATCGACTTTCAACGCTGTCTCGGCCATCGTTCCCTCCAGGCAACCGGGTTTCTGGATTATTCACCGGGTGCGCTGAATTCGGCCTGCCTATACTTTTCGGGCCAGACGACCTTCGCCTCTCCCCCGAGATACTGCACCATCGGGAAGGAGAAACCTTCCATGAAGGGACCAGCCTTGACCTCATAGGGAGAGATGGCGTGGTCGCCGGCCGTCTTGGCAAAGGCATAGAACTGCCAGACCCCGCGATACTCCTGATTCAGCAGCGCTTCGCTCAGCTTCGCCCTATCCAACGTGCCGGCCGCCTTGAGCCCCTTGATCAGCATCCGCGTGTAGTCATAGGCATGGCCAGCCGAGGCCGGAGCCGGATCCGATCCGTAAGCAGCATGGTAGCGTTGCGACCACTCCCTCTGCTGATCCGTTATGACACGCGGGCTATCCATCGAAATGACGTAATCCGACGCCTCGCCAGTCATCTGATACCATTCGGACGACCAGCCCAGACCATCTGCGGCCAGAAGCGCTTTCAGGCCGGTGTTGTAGAACTGCTTCACGAACGCGGCGGCCGACGCAGGCGAGTTCATCGAGAATGCCACGAATGAGGCATTCTTTGCCCGATAGGTCGTCAGCAATGCGCTGAACTCGGACTCGTCAGCCTTGACCACGTCGCGGCTGACCACGTCCCAGCCCTTGCTTTGCAGGGCCGCAAGAATGGCGTCGCCCCAAGTGCGCCCCCAGTCGGAGTCCTCGACCACGATGGCCGCGACCTTGTTGCTCGGAGTCCATTTCCCGGCTGCGATAAAGTCTTCCACCGCGTCAACATAGAGCCCCGACATCGAGCGAGGCGCCGGCCAGCCCTTGAACCAGTGCGTGTAGTGCTTCTCGTTGATCTTGTTCGCGATGTCTTCGGGAGCCGCGAGATTGCCGAAGCTCAGCATCTTGTAGGAGTCCACGATGTCGATGAGCGCAAGCCCGACAGAGCCGTGCCAACCATTCAGCAACAGCTTGATGTCACTGTTTGCGACGGCGCTTTGAAATGCCTTCACCGCCTTTTCCGGAGACGACTCGTCGTCGACCCAGACCAGCTTCAACCTCTGAGGTGTGCCGTCCACAACGACCGGCAGTTCGCCTGCCGCGGTCGCGTCCTGGATGGCCATCTCGGTGCCATTCCGGATGTCCTGGCCGATACGCGCGGTCGGCCCGGTAAAGGGTCCGACCACACCCACCGGAAGCTCCTGTTCCTGAGCGCTGGCAGACATGCATGCCGCCAGAACCACACCAATGGTCAATGCCTTTCGAAAATACTTCATTGTCTTCCCCTGTTGGCTCTTTTTTTTGGATACTATCATCCATGGATGCGATTTGGCAACTGATTTGTGGTTCATCGTCACAGGCGCAATCTAGGCCTAGCGCCTTCAGCTGGGTTTGGGGCAACATGAAAGTCATGGTTCTCGGGGCCGGCATTATCGGCATTACCTCTCCCTACCAGCTTGCGAAGGCTGGACACGAAGTCACCATCATCGAGCGCCAACCCGGAGCCGCACTTGAGACAAGCTTTGCCAATGCAGGTGAAGTATCCTTCGGCTATTGCTCGCCGTGGGCCGCTCCCGGCATCCCCTTGAAGACCGTGAAGTGGCTCTTTATGCATCACTCGCCGCTGATCCTTCGCCCCAAGGTCGATATGGCCATCGCCGGCCTGCGCTGCCATGCCATGGGGGTGCCCTGGATCATCGATGCCCCAATGAACAAGGTTCGTTTCGAAACCTATGCCGAAACCCAGCTCGCTCCGGAACTCCAGCCCGGTGGTGTCGTCATCCTCGACAACGTCGCCTTCCACAAAGGCGAAGAGCCGCCGAGCTTGTTCGTCAACGTGGCGCCTGGCTCTGCCTCTGCCGCCCTATTCCCCTGACCTCAACCCCATCGAGCGTTCTCAGAGCTCAAGGCACTGCTCAGAAAGCGTGCCGCACGATCCTTCGATGCAGCAATGCCGCAACTTCTTCAAAGCTGCAGGATATGAGGCCAATTGAACGCAACACGCTTTAATATCCCTGCGTGAATGGTGACGCCATCTTTGCTGAACCGAGGAATGCCTACACTCCTGCAGCCCGTGTCCGACATAGGGGTCCTGACTGGCTACGGTAGGATGGGTCGACCTGAGACTTAGGTCATGTCCGGTCGGACGTGTGTGCTCGCCGCCAACAAGCGTCGCCATGGCTCGGTGGGAGATCCTGCGGGAGGCCATCTCGCCAGCCACGGAAGCAGCTTTCGCGGGAACTGCGCCTGGGAATTACACAACCGCAAACTGTCGCTCGCGTCGATCTTGCTACCTCAGTGGATGCGCGTACCGTAGTGCCTTCCCCCCAGATGGAATCACGCTAACATGTTCACGTTCTGGACTTCTCGAACTCCGACCAAGCCCTCTCGAAAGACGCAAAATCGAAGCCGTCAGCACGAGCCGGATCGAGAATACGCCGTTCCGTTTCCCTGATCTTTCCTATTGCCCCCCTGAGACCGGCAATCACATCCTGCGGTACGACGAGTGCACCGTGCCGGTCGGCATGCACAAGATCGCCCTGCCGTATTTCCAGGCCAAAGATTGTGACCGGCTCGCGGATGCTGACGACGTGAACGAATCCGTGGCTTGGTCCGATGCTGCCAGCGATAACGGGAAAACCTGTCGGTAGGTCGTTGAGATCGCGCACGACGCCATTGGTCAGCGCACCGGCCATACCGAAAGCCTTGTGCACCGTGGTATTGATCTCGCCCCAGTAGGCCCCGATGGAAGCGGGAAAATCGATATCCTCAATGACGGCGACCGACGGCTTCGGCGCATCGTGCATCGCTCGGTAATAGGCCATGCGGCGGTCGCGAATGATCGCGGTAGGTTCGTTCGGTGGCTGCGCAGCCGCAATCTTTGCAGTGACAGCATAGCCGACGACCGCCGGTTCCCCAGGCGCCGTCGATATCATCGTGCCCCGGGTGAACTGTGAGAAGCCGCGTTTTCCCTGCACTACCTCAATGGCGTTGCAGACAGTCGGGGTATCGGCGCCGCGCAGGATGTCCAAAAGGTCGTTATTCATTCGTCCTCCAGCCAACGGCGCATCGCCGACGTGGTTTCGAAAGGGCGTTCGAGGGTGGGGATGTGCCCGGCACCGGAAATGACGACAAGCTCGGACTGCGGCATCAGGTTATGCATAAGATCGTGCCGCTCTCGCGGACACAGCCGGTCCGCCTCGCCGGTCAACACGAGGGCCGGCCTCTTGAAAGTCGATAGCACTGCTTGGCGGTCTTCACGTTCGCGTAGGGCAAGAGACTGGCGGCGAAACACCTCAGGCCCCAGCGAGAGCGCCATCTCCAGGCACAGATCCAGGAGATCGGCGCGCGACAATCCCGCATTGAAGTAGTGCGGCATCAACTCCTGGCGCATCACCTCTTGCAGGCGGCCGGCAAGAACGCGCTCGACCTGCGGGGCTCGGCGTTCCCGTATCTCCGACAGTTCCGCGCGCGGATTGGTGTCGAGCAGCGCTAGCCGCTCGACCCGCTCCGTCGCTTGCGACAGAATCTCCATGGCGACAATCCCGCCCATCGATAACCCGGCCAGAGCGAAGCGCTGCGGCGCATCGCGCAGAATCGCCGAGGCGATGCCAGCCATCGTCTCGTCCCCCACAGGGAGCGCGTGCACGACTTTCCTCGGATGGAGCGTCGATGGCAGTTCTCCCCACATGCGCGCATCACACATCATGCCGGGGATGAGGACGAGCGGGATCATCCTGGGGCGTTACAGCAGCCGGCCGGTCGAACCAGCGGAGTCGTCGGTATTCAGCACCCGGTAGAGGCTGGCCTCCCCCGTCATCGAAGGTACAAGGCGGTGGCTGAGGCCAGGCGGGATTGCCGCCGTGTCGCCTGGGTTGAGGACCGTGGTCCCGCCGTCCCAAGTCAGGCGCCAGTGCCCTCGCACTGGCATCAGCACCTCATGCCGGTCGACAACGTAGGACGCATCAGACAACGAGCCGCGCGACAGGAACTCAACCTCGAAGCCCGGCCGGTCCCGCAAGACACCGTCAGCGCCGATGACCGTGACTGGACGCCGGTCGGACAAGGCCATTAGGTCCCAATAGCGCGCGACATAGTTGGGGACCACGTCGCCAGTGGTGGGTTCCGGAAAAGACTTGAGTTCTTCATCGGTAAGCAAAGGCATGGGCAGAACGTCATCGGGAAGCTTCTGGTCTTTCTTGGTGTCGTAAAGCTTGCCGTTGCTGCCGAGCACGAGGCCATGGTCCTTCGCGTCTTCTATCACCTGCGGCGCCCAGACGACGCCGCCGCCAGCGTCATCCCCACCGAGGATCGCCATAATCATCCCGTAGTCGGTCCCGATATTTTCGAAGCCCCGGAAAATGCCGGTCGGGATATTGAAGATATCGCCCTCTTTCAGCACCACCTCACCGGCGTTGCCCCAGCGGCCCCAGAAGAAGCGCCAGCAACCCTTCAGCACGAAGAAGACCTCTGCCGTGCGATGACTGTGCAGGCTGTTGCGGCACTTCGGCGGCTGGCCGGCCGCACCGATATTGAACCCCGGCGTCTCCCGAATATGTACGTGCTGGTCCGGCGACTCGGAGACGCCGCCGCCAATGATCGTGAAGTTTTCCTTCTGGTTCGAGCCCGGCGTGTGGGCATCAATGAAGGCGGTCTTGCAGGGGCGAAGATCGCCATAGCGGACAATCCGAGCTTCCATTTCTTGTGGGGTCATAGGTCACCTATCTGTAGGAGGATCTGTTTCCAGATCGCAATTTCGTCGAAGAGAACGTATTCGCGGCGTAGACCAACGCCGTCTGGGCCGAAGGGTCCATACTCCGCATGCGACATGCCCATCACATGGACGCGCGCGCCGGTTGGACGGCCGAACAGCCCCCAGCCGTCATGGACGCCGTCGAGAGACCAGCGGATCGCCGCGCGCGGTGGCAACAGGCCCCCTTCCATGCCGATCTGGTGATGGATGGTGAAGATGGCGGAAGGGAAAGAGGAGCGTAGCGCAAGCCATGCGTCAATAAGGTTGCGCGCACCCACCAGCGTGCGGGCGCCTGTCACTTCCGCGACCGCCGCGCGATCATAGACTGACATGCCGTGTGCGAAATCCGCCTGCATGAGGCGCTTCAGCGTATCGGCATAGCGCTCGCCCCAGGCATTGTCGTTGCCGGTGGCAACATAGCGCCCTTTGACGTCGATCTCCGGTGTAAACGGCCGCAACGCCTTCTCACGACCGCCTTCGACCTCGATCAGGTGGCGCGCGAAGTCACGCGGCTCGGCACCCAGTTGGCGCGCTATACCGCCATTATCGCGCACAAGCCATTCATCGTAGATCGTGTCGGCCTTGGCGGCGCAGTCCGCAATGACGCGGATCTGGAACCGCTTTCCGGTGGCCGCACCGAAGTATCCGTCGCCGCGGTGGGTTCCTGTCGAAATGATGCGGTGGGAGGAGAGGTAGCCGCTCTGCTCATCGCCCGACCAGATGACGTCCTCGCCGAGCACTTCCCGATCGGGGAACTCGTGCAACGCCGCCATGGTCGCGGCAATGACATCCTGATTGCCAACTGTTACGCCCATCGGTGTGCGCACCGGTATGTCTTGGGCGTAGTAGTGGTGGAGCGTGGCGATGCCACGGTTCTCCCAGATCTCCTCTGTGACGCCGAGAATGTAGTCCGGGAAGTCCTTCCAGCGGTTCGAAAAACCTTTCATGGGGTATATCCTTCGGGAATGCGGGCGGAGCGGCGGACGACAAGCGGTCCGTCGATGCGGGTTTTTCGGGGTGCGACGCCGCCTTCGATCTGGCCGATCAGCGCATCGACAGTTGCCGTGACCATGCGGCTCACTGGCTGGCGGATTGTCGTCAAATCGTAACTCGGCCAGCTTGCCATCGGCACGTCGTCATAGCCGACGACCGACATGTCGCCCGGGATGGAAAGGCCGAGACCGAAACGCAGTTCGTCCATCACGGCGATTGCCATGTGGTCGTTGCCGACGAAGATCGCGTCTGGCCGGTCTGGATCGGAACATATGTCGCGAGCGACGGCGGCGGCCGTCTCCCGGGAGTACATGCCGTCGACCATCGCCACCGGCTGGAGCCCCGCGGCGGTCATCGCCTGGCGGAACCCTTCGGCGCGGTCGCGCCCGGTCGACGATCCCTGCCAGCCCATGACATGAGCAATGCGCCGGTGACCGCCCGCGATGAGAAAATCAGCCGCCTTGCGACCGCCCGAAACATTATCCGACGTGACCTCCGCGAGACGCGGGTCATCCTGCCCGCGATTGAACATGACGACGGGAATGCCGAGGGCGGCGAGCTGCGAGGTCAGATCATTGGTCATCGCCACTGAGGCCGTGATGATGCCGTCGACGCGGTAGTCAATCAGTTCCTGCACTACCTCCGCCACCTTTTCCGTCGAGTTCTCGGCCATGAACATGAGGATGTGATAGCCGCGTTCCTGCAGCGCGCGGGAAAGGCGCTCGAGCGCGACCGGATAGAACTGGTTATCCAGATAGGCGACGACGAGGCCGATAATGCGCGAACGGCCGGTGATCATCGCGCGTGCTAAAAGGTTTGGCCGGTAGCCGAGCTGTTCAGCGGCCGCTCTCACCTTCTCGGTGGTGCGCTTGGAGGCGGAGGCGCCAGGCGTGAACACACGGCTAACCGCCGACTGGCTGACGCCGGCGAGCCGCGCAACGTCGACAGCAGTGGCCTTGTCGAGTTGCCCGGTCATTCGGCTGTCCACCCGCCGTCGATGATGAGATGTGTTCCGGTCACCATCGCGGAGGCATCCGATGCGAGGAAGACGACGGCGCCCATGATGTCCTCAATTTCCCCCAACCTGCCGAGCTTGATCCTCGAAAGGACCCAGGCCCTGCGATCTGGATCGCTTAGCGTCTGCTCGGCCAGAGGGGTGCGAATGAAGGTCGGGCAGATGGTGTTGACCCGCAGTCCGTACGGCGCCCATTCCAGCGCCATCGCCTTGGTCATGCCCTCCAGCGCGTGCTTGGTCGCGCAATAGACCGCGCGATCGGGCCCACCGACATGTCCCATCTGCGAAGAGATGTTGATAAGGCTGCCGGGGCGCCCATCAGCGATCAAGCGCTTGGCAACCTCCCGCGTGACGAAATAGGCGGCGCGCACATTGAGGTCCATCACGGCGTCATAGGCGTCATACGTCGTCTCGATGGCCGGCCCATGCTGCGCGCGGCCTGCCGCGTTGACGAGAATGTCGAAGGGCTCGGCGTCGGCGATAAAAGCCGCCGTCGCTTCCAGATCGGTGATGTCCAGTGCCATCGCCTCGGCAAGTCCATCGATTGCCCGGATTGCGTCGCGCACACCGTCGAGTTCGGCTGGTCGCCGCGCGACGAGCGTCACCGCTGCGCCTGCCTCGGCAAGTGCTACGGCAGCGCCGAGGCCGATTCCAGACGACGCGCCGGTGACAAGTGCACGGCGTTCGTCAAGCCGAAAAGATGGTGTGCGGGGGAGCTTCATTCAGCCGCCACCCCAAAGGCGATGTTGCGGCCACCGTAACGCCGCACCCGGACGTTGCACTGCTCTGCGTGCCCGACAAACCCTTCGAGCATGCACAGCCGCGAGCCGTATTCTCCGATCATCGCCGCGGCAGCGTCGGTGTCGATCCGCTGATAGCTATGGGTCTTCAGGAATTTTCCGACCCACAAACCGCCGGTATAGCGCCCCGCCTTCTTCGTCGGCAGCGTATGGTTGGTGCCGATAACCTTGTCCCCGTTCGCCACATTGGTGCGGGGCCCAAGAAAAAGTGCACCATAGGAATGCATCGTCTCCAGGAACCAAGCGTCGCGGTCGGTCATCACCTGGACATGCTCGTAGGCCATATCGTTAGCGACGTCGCGCATCTCCTCGTAGGTGTCGCATAGGAAAATATCGCCGTAGTCGCGCCAACTCGCCGATGCCGTGTCCGACGTGGGCAGCAACTGCAGGAGGCGGTCGATCTCGGCAAGCGTGTCGTCGACCAGCTTGCTCGAGTTGGTGATGAGGCACGCCGGGGAGTTGTAGCCGTGCTCCGCCTGGCCTAGCAGGTCGGTCGCGCACATCTCGCCGTCCACCGTGTCGTCGGCGATCACCATCGTCTCGGTCGGCCCGGCGAACAGGTCGATCCCGACGCGGCCATAGAGCTGCCGCTTTGCCTCGGCGACGAAAGCATTGCCCGGGCCGACCAGCATATGCACCGGGTCGATGGTTTCGGTGCCAAGCGCCATAGCGCCGACGGCCTGAATGCCGCCCAGGACATAGATCTCGTGCGCGCCAGCCATCTGCATCGCCGCCACGATGGCGGGATGCGGTTCGCCTTTTACCGGTGGCGCGGAAGCGACGATGCGGGGCACCCCGGCAACGCTTGCCGTGAGCACGGACATATGCGCCGAGGCAACCATGGGAAACTTGCCGCCAGGCACATAGCAGCCGACCGACTGAACCGGAATGTTGCGGTGTCCGAGAACAATGCCCGGCAGCGTCTCGACCTCGACATCGGTCATGCTCGCCCGCTGCGCCTCAGCGAAGCGGCGGATCTGCGCCTGGGCGAATTGGATGTCCTCCATGTCACGTAGGGAGACCTTCTGCATCGCGGCTTCGATCTCCGACGGTGTCAGCCGAAAGGCGGCTGGCGCATAGCCGTCGAATTTCTGCGACAGCTCCCGCACCGCCGCATCGCCGCGCGTCTCGATGTCTTTCAATATACTTTCAACGGAGGCGCGCACCCTGGCATCGTCTTCTGCGCGCTGGTCGGCAGGTTTCCCGGATTTGATATGCTGAATGGCCATTGGTTATTCCTGTCATTTTCCCGGCTGTCAGCCTAAGAGGGTTTCGTTTCGCCACGGTCCAGGCTCTCCCAGCCCCTGCCGGCAAATACGTCCTCGCCGAGCTGGGCGAGGACAGAGGCGAAGTCGACGGAAACAGGATTGTCCTTGATGCGGCCGTCCTCGACGCGCCAGAAATCCATGTATGGTATGGCGACCCGCTTGCCAGTCGCGGCGATCCCCATGAACGGGCCGGAATGCGTCGCTTCGATATGGCCGAAGCAGGCGGCCCACTCACCGTCGGCGAGGAATTTCTCGGTCTTGTACACGCGGTCAGTGAACGCGGCGCGCAACGGCAGTTGCCAATTTTTGCGAAATTCCGCGATGCCCTTCTTCGTCCCGCAGCCGGCGTTGCCGCGCCAGACGAAATCTTCATGGAAGTGAGCCGCCATATCGTTCGAGCCGGCGCCGAGCGCGGCTTCCATCGCTTGGATGACTGCAAGCGTCGATTGGGAGTGTTCGAGATGCGCCTCTGCGTCGTTCATTGCATTTTCCAATCGATACGTTTGCCGTCTTTGGCGCTGAAGAGGTGACAGATCTTGGCCGGCACATGCGCGCTCATCGGCGCCCCTATCTCGGCGGAAAAATTCTTGGCAGCCTTGACGGCGACAAGCGCCTTGCCTGCTTGCACGGTCGCCATCGAAGAGTCCCCGAGCAATTCCATCGAATAGATCGGCGCGGCGATCTCGCCGTCCGGCGCGAGGGTGGCGTCCTCCGCCCTGAAGCCAAGCGTCACAGGTCCGTCGCTTGCGCCGTCGAAGCCCGGAATCCGAACATTATCGCCCTCGAATACGCCTGACGTCAGCTCGCCCTGCATGAGATTCATTGCCGGGCTGCCTATAAAGGCCGCGACGAACGTATTGGCGGGGTTGTCGTAAATCTCCAGAGGCGTGCCGACCTGCTGCACCGCGCCTTTCGACATGACAACCACGCGATCCGCGAGTGTCATGGCCTCGATTTGGTCATGGGTGACATAGATCGTGGTGGTCTTCAACTCGTGGTGAAGGTTCTTGATTTGCGCGCGCGTCGATACGCGAAGCTTGGCGTCCAGGTTGGACAAGGGTTCGTCCATCAAGAACACTTTCGGCTTGCGCACGATGGCCCGGGCCAGCGCCACGCGCTGGCGCTGGCCACCTGATAGAGCCGCCGGCTTTCTGTCGAGAAGTTCGCCGAGTTCGACGGTGTCTGCCGCCCGCATCACCTGCTCGTGGTGCTGGCTTTCGGGAATCTTGCGGACCTTGAGCGGGAAGCGGATGTTCTCGTAGACCGTCATGGTAGGGTAAAGGCCGTAGGACTGGAACACCATCGCGATGTCACGGTCCTTCGGCTCGAGATCGTTGACGCGCCGGTTGCCGATCAGGATGTCGCCGTTGCTGGCATCTTCCAGCCCCGCGATCATCCGCATCGTCGTCGTCTTGCCGCAACCCGAAGGCCCCAGCAGCACGAGGAACTCACCATCGGCGATGTGCAGGTCGATCGCCTTGACGCCGACGACGGCGCCCCAGCGCTTCGAGAGGTTCTTGAGGAAGATATCGGCCATGGTCTACCCTTTCACCGCGCCGGCCGTCAGTCCGGAAACGATCTGACGCTGGAAGAACATTACGAGGATGAAGAGCGGCGCCGTGACCGACACGACAGACGAGACGGCAAACATCACGTTACCCTTGGTCTGCGTCGTCCCCAGGAAGCTTGCGATCTTCGGGATCATGGTCTGGTTTTCCTTGGACAGGAGCATCGCCGTCACCGCGAAGTCGTTATAGGCGAGCAGAAACGAGAACAGGCCGGTGGTGATAACGCCCGGCCACATCACCGGAATGATGACATGGCGGAACGCCTGGAACCGGGAGCAGCCATCGACCATGGCGCTCTCGTCGAGATCCTTCGGAATGTTGCGGAAGAAGGACGTCAGCATCCACAGCGTGAACGGCTGGTTGATCGCCACGAGCACGATGGCGGCGGTCGGCAGGCGGCCCCAGAGATTCCATTCGAAGAACGGCAGGAGATAGCCGGAAACCAGCGTGACCGGGGGCATGGCCCTGAACACCAGCGCCACGATGAGCAGCCAGAAAGCATAGCGATAGGGAGAACGCGAAAGCGCGTAGCCGCCGAGCGTACCGAAGGTGAGCGAGATGCAGACCACGCTGACGACGATAACGCCAGAGTTGAGCGCGGCGCGCCAGAACTCCTCCTGCACCCACGCGCCGTAGTAACCGTTCCCGGTGACGCTGCCGCCGGTCTCGGCCAGCGTCAGCGGGCCGGTCAGGGCATTGATCCAGTCTGCCTTGGAGAAGAAGTCCCCTTCGACCTTGAAGCTGCCCCAGAACGTCCAGAGGAACGGAAAGGCGGCGACGAGAAGCCAGAGGACGAGAAAGCTCGTGAGCAGCGTCTGTGCAAGCGGCGAGCGACGATCGGCGACACGGGTCATGCGGGGCCCTTTCCGAAGCTACGCCAGGTGCGCACGAGCACAGGAGATAGCAGGATGACGACGCCGCCGATGGTCAGCACGGAAGTCGCCGCCGCCGAGGAGAGCAGCCGCGTTTCGCCGCCGAGATCCGAAAATATGAAGTAGCTCAGCGATTGTGCGTGGGCCGCCGCATTGAAGGAGACGATCGGTTCGAAGACCCGGAAATTGTCCATGATCTTGATCAGCGCCATGAAGGTCGTCAGCGGCAGAAGGTGCGGGATGATCACATAGCGAATCCGCTCCCATCGGCTGGCGCCGTCGATCATCGCGCTCTCCAGCGTGTCCTGTGGCACGGTCTGGAGACCGGCATAATAGACGACGAAGGCGAAGGGCACTGACGACCAGACGCCGTAGACGATCAGCATCGTCCACATCAGCGGCGTCGATGCCTTCACGGACAGCGAAGGATCGCCGACGATGTTCTGGATTGCGGCTCCAAGGACGCCGCGCGCATCGACCATCCAGAACAGGATCAGCGCGCCGACCAACGGCGTGACGATCATCGGCAGGAGCGACACAAAGATGATGCCGCCCCTGAGCAAACGAGGCATGGCATTGACGCCAAGCGCGATGACAAAGCCGAGCAGCAGGGCGAGAGGCGTAACCAGGGCTGTATAGGTCAGCGTGAACGCCAGTGCACCGTAGAATGGCAGGTTAAGCACCTGGCGCGTGAGCGAAGTGAAGTCACTCGACCGCTGCCACACGGCAGCGATTTCCGAGACGGCAAGGTGGTTTCGATCGGTGTAGATGCCGCTGCCAACGAACCGGCCGAGCGGCTCCGCTTCCCGCAGGGCGCGGGTCGCATCCTGGTCGACCTGCGTCGTCTTCGTACAGCCAAATACCGAACAGTTCTCGACCTCGCGAACAACTTGCTCGTGCGGTGCGTAAACCGATTGTAAGACCACCGACACGATGGGAAGCGCAATAAAGATGAACATTGCCGCCGCCGACGGCAAGATGAACCAGAAAAACGCTCTGTGTTTCATGGACCGACCGTTCCGGTTTGGGTTCTGGCTGTCGCCGGCAGGAGCATGTCCGGCTCGGCGGCCGGCTACACTGCGGCGACAGGTTGCCGCCGAGGGGCGTGCGGTCGTTACTTTAGGAAGCCCTTTTCCTTAGCTGCCGCCGTATAGGCTTCTTCAGCGTCGGAAAGGGCTGCCGCAGCGTCTTCCTTTCCGGTCAGGAAGTCGGCGATATTATCGCCCAGCGCGGTGTGCAACAGGCCCATATAGGGCAGCATCGGATAGGGCTTGGAACCCATGGCCATTGCCTGCATCACGCCCTCGTTGACGGGGGCCGGCTTATAGCCATCGATCATCCAGACGGCCTGATCCATCGTCTTGTCATTGAGGATCGCAGGGCTGACGCCGTTCTTCATCGCCACGAATGTAGCGGCGGCATCCTCATCGGAAATGTTCTTCGCGATCGTCCAGCCGTCCCACCACAGCGTGGTCGCCGGAACAGTGCCTCCGCCCACGGTCATCGGCGCACCGACCATCGTGTTCTCGTAGACTTCGGGCGCCGATCCTTCGGCATCGATCAGCACGTTGGTGCGGGAGCCCCACATATTCATCAGCGCCACATTGCCAGCTTCCCACTCGGCCGATGTCCCGTTCGAGTCGTGCGTCAAGTAGTCGGGGTTCATGTAGCCGGAGAGCTTCTTCATCATCTCGAGGGTCGCCACGCCCTTTTCGTTATTGATGGCGGCGATTGGCGAACCGGGTTGGAAAAACTCGCCGCCCATGCCGGTGTACATGTTGACGAATTCCTCGGCGAGATCCCAACCGGCGCGATAAGCGCCGCCGACCGGGTGCTTCATGATGCCGGCCGTCCTGATCTTCTCGGCGGCGTCGAGCAGTTCCTCATAGGTCTTCGGGGGCTGGACGCCGACCTTTTCCAGCACGTCCTTGCGATAGACGAGATGCTGTGCGTTGGCCATGAATGCCACTGCCATGACTTTGCCGTCTATCGTGATCAGCTGACGCTTCGGAATGTCCTGGCCGTGTGCGGCGACAAGGTCATTCAGCTCGCGGATGACCCCCTCGCCGATCAGATTGGTGATCGATGACGTCGCGATAATAGCCGAAGTGTACTCGGCGGGATTTCCCTGCATGCCCGGCAAATTGATCTTCTGGTGATCGGCCGTGAGGTTTGACTTCACCGTCAACTTGTCAGTCGCGCATTTGGCGGCGTTCTGAGCTACGGTTCGGATCGCCGGAAACTCATTGCCGACGATGGAAACCCGGCCCGACGCGACACCACAGTCGGCTGAAGCCAGGCCCGCAGAGCCGACCAGCGCTGCAGAACCGAGCAAGGCCGAAAACAGAAACCTGCGTCGCGAAACGGTCATAAGATTAGCTCCCTGTTGCCCTGCAGCCCGCTGCAGGTGCGCTTGTGACGTTGTTTGCCGGGCTCTCCGCCCTTGTTTCAAAGAATGCTGACGAATTTTGCATTCGAATGCAAGAAAAATGTTGCATACGTTTTCATTTTCCTGGATTCGTGTTCAGACCGCTGATCCGGCAAGGGAGGAAAAATTGCTGAGCGAAGGTTTCGAGCCGGAATTCTCACCAGATGTGAGCCTGAGGAGCGCCTTTCATCAGTCGCTGAACACCCTCGCCGAATCCGGCGTCGAGCACCTCGAAATCGCCCTGTCGACGATGGCAGCGCCGGATGCGCACTGGCGTGCGGCTCACCCGCTCAACGAGCTTGCGGGTTCGCGCGAGGCGCTGGCGCGCATCTGGCGGCCGCTGAAGACGGCGTTTCCGGATCTCGAGCGGCGCGATACGATCTTCGTCGGCGGCCGGTATCGCGGCCGCACCTATCTCGCCGCTGTCGGCCATTATTGTGGAACTATGCGCGGCGACTGGCTCGGCATCCCCGCAACAAACAAGACGATCTATTTGCGCTATGGCGAAGTCTGGCAGATCGGCCCGGACGGCAGGGCCGTCCAGGCCAATCTGCTATGGGATATTCTTGACGTGATGAAGCAGGCAGGCTGCGACCCGCTCGCCGCATCCCTTGGCGTCGAAATGATGTGGCCCGCGCCCTTGACAACGGACGGCGTCCGGCTCGCGCTTTCCGATCCCGCGGAGGCGGTTCGCAGCCTGGAGCAGACGCTGGAAATGCATAAGACGCTGACAGAGCATAACGACCGCGAAAACCTGTCGCGCGAAGCCCTTATTGCCATGCCCCAGCGCGAGCACTGGCACGACAAGATGATGTGGTACGGCCCTGCCGGCATCGGCACGCAGCGCGGCCTTGACGGCTTCGTCGATGGACATCAACTGCCTTTTCGCGTTGCGTTCGACCGCCCACAGGGAACCGCCGAGGAGGCCATGGCCGAGCGCGCACGTCATGGCGCGGGCCACTATATCCGCATCGGCGACGGCCCCTATTCCGTCACGGGCGGTTGGCCCTCGGTTTATGCCAGGCACATGGGGGGCGGGTTCTGCGGATTGCCGCCCACCGGCAAACCCGTCTTCATGCGGGTGATGGATTTCTACCTACATCACGAAGGGCGCATACGCGAGAATTGGGTCCCGCTCGACATGCTCGATCTGTTCATGCAAATGGGCTTCGATGCGCTCGGCCGGATGAAGGAGGTCCTACGGCGATAAGCTCAGGCAGCTGTCACAAAGTGACCTACATGACCGTCCGCGCCCTGCCTCATCGTCTCACAGCACCGCTCGCTCCCGTCGGAAGACACGATCGTACAGCGGGTCGTAAGACCGAACGCGCCCGCCTAAAAGGCAAACCTAGAACGGCTTGCCCCGGAAGCGAAATCGGCGCTGCGAGTGCTGTTCCCCGCCAATGGCTATAACAGGCGCAATTTTCGCTAACAATTTCACTGATTGCTCAACCTGCGCCAGCCCAAAAACATCCTACCGGCAAGGCCGACATCGTCGCCCGGTCGCGTGAGCAGCACGGCGTCGCGCAGCGCATTTTCGTCCTCGACACGGCCTCCCTGCCGCGCGGTGACTGCGGCGGCGACAAGCGCCAGCCGCTGGCGCCAGGCGCCGGCCCACCGCTCCTGCCGGCGGACCACCGCATCGAGCGCGCCGATGGCGGCGCCGGCGGCGAGGGCGACGTCCTCAAGGGCATTTAGCCCAACGCCTTTTCCCGCAAGGCTTTGCGCATCCGGGACGGCGCGGCGCAGCCAGCCCGGCACCATTGCCGCCGTCACGACCGACGGGGCACCGGGGAGCGCGGCGTGGTGAGGCGCAGAGAATTTGGGACGCAGAATCATCGCAAGCACGATAAATCACGGCGGCGCTTTTGGCAACAGAAATGGATTGAAAGCGCAGCGCACGTCGATAACTTAATACGAACGATAATGTTGCCTTATCAATGATATTGTAAAACATATCGTAACACCAATATTAGTTGTTAATGTCCTATCGAGTATATCGATATGGACTTGCGAAGACTGATAGAGATTGGGCAATCTATTGCTGCGTTGCTGTTCATCGCCTAGCCTTCGTCGATGCCCGGCTCGCTCTGGAAATACAATAACTGCGACGCCAGCCCGTAGAAAAGGAGGCATGTCACCACGATAACGATCAGCACGATGATTGGCAGACGGTTGATCCGATACATGCCGGAGGCGCTACCTTCGTTCGGAAAGCCCGCAAGCTTTGGCAATTGAGCCATGACCGCCCTCCCCTAACTGCATTTCGTAACCGATAGCGCGCTGGTGGGCTCTGCGACCGCGCCGTCACCGTATAGGCTGCCTAGGCAAAACCGAGGTCCCTTTCGTCAAAGCATCTGGCGAGTCTCAGTGGCGGGGCCAACGTCGCCCCCCTGCCCGCCGTCTCCGATCGTGAGCGTTGCTATTGCTTTGCCCAGCCGCTTCACTGCCTGGCCGACCTGCTCGTCGTACTTGACAATGTCGCCGACGGAGGGATCGCCGCGCCCGTAAAAGGACTGCAGCATCACCTACCCTGCCCGCTTCGGATCGGGGCCGGCGTTAACGGCAACTCGGTGATATCCATCGAGCAGTTACGCGGTGGCCCGAAGATTTAGGCACTGGTCGAAGGCATCGGAGATCGAGAGCTTCATCTTCCGGAGGTCGTGATACCGATGCCACCGAGACCGAGCTGAACGTCCTGCTGCTCAGCTGCCAGCGACGTGGCAATCTCGATCGCCCCCGACTTCGTGGACGGTTGTTTCTGCGGCGGCGGCCCGCTGTTGATCCGGATGATGGCGTTCATGGCATTTTGAGAGGCGGTTTGCGGCGGCCGAGAAGCAGGCCGGCCTGCGGATCTTTACCATTGCGTCGGCGCATCATCGACTGATCTACGTCCATCCATTTCCCGACGGCAACGGCCGCGTCAGCCGTCTGGTCTCCCGCGATGGCATTTAAGGCCGGGATCGGCGGCTGTGGCCTTTGATCCATCTCAAGAAGAATGGTCCGTGGGCGAAAAGATCGCCACGAATACAAGCGGATGATGGATCACGCCGACAGCCGGCGTCGGGGTGATCGTGATGGACGGGAAATCGGAGGCGCCGCTGAAGGAATTTTGCGGATGGTTCCTGACGATCGCCCTCGACCACGTACGATTTTCCACGACTATGTTCGACCTCGGCAGGATCGAGGCTCGATACCGGGCTCTTGTTCAAGATGCCGTCGATGACAAACGGGCACCCGACTTCGTGTCGGCGGTCCTCCGCCATGGCAGCCTTCCCCGAGGAGAAGCCCATCTCGTACTGAAAACGTCGGAACGTACCGCTAGGAATACGCTTCAGGACTTGGTCGACCGCGGCTCTCAGAAGGCCGATACGCCTACGAGGGAGGTTCCCACCGCTCGACTACAGAGAGCCGCTGTTTCCGAACTTGGCTACTGGGGCTGATGCGGTACTGCCGGAAGCGGCTGAGTTGTCATTCAGGTAATGTGGTTTGTAGATGGGGAAGACTTGGATTTCGAACACGCGAAACGATCGTCTCCGGGCAAGTCGAGGAACGAAGATCTGACACTCGAGACCGCATTGATTGCCTCGACTGGCGGCGAGCGAGGGTTCTGCCAGGGTTTGGACTGCAGGTCGCAAAGGCTGTGTTCTCAGACAGTAGTGGGTTTCGATACTGACATAAATGGACTACGTTGGCTTGGGCCAATGAGTCGCTGGCCTTTCGCCATCGAATCCGAGGTTAGCCGCGGCTAACTGGAGGTTGCCGTCCTACCTCGAAGTCTAACGCAGTTAGACGCGGCTAACTGCGGCAACCCGGAAAAGCGCAGGGCGTTAAGATTCTGTTAACCCTTATTTCCTTGCCGTTTTGAAAGAATCGGGCATAACTTCTCCACCTGCGGAATGTTTCGCATTCTTGGAACTTTTCCGCAGCTAGCGCCCGGATGGAAGATTTCGATGGATACCGCCGCCCAAAAGAGCATCGACGTGGTGCCGGACGATTTGAAGACGTTGCTCCAGCACCATTCGGCGGCTTTGGCGGCGCAGCTTCAAGCCCATCACCTCAGCACCTATCCACCTAGCGCCGAGAAGGGCATCCGTCACTTCTCTCCCGCTGAGACGGCCAAACTCATCGGCGTCACAGAGGGATACCTCCGGCAGGTAGCAGCCGAAATTCCTGATGTCTCGACCGTCTCTTCCGGCGGCAGGCGATCCTATTCTGTGGAAGCCATTCACGAACTCCGGAAGCATCTCGACGCAGGAGCCCGTGGCAATCGCCGCTATTTGCCTTGGCGTAACGGCACAGAGGAGCTCCAAGTCATCACGGTTATGAACTTCAAAGGCGGCTCGGGCAAAACCACGACTTCAGCGCACCTTGCTCAATATCTCGCGCTTCGGGGCTACCGTGTTCTAGCCATCGATCTCGATCCGCAGGCCAGCCTGTCAGCGTTGTTCGGAAATCAACCCGAACTGGACGTCGGCCCGAACGAGACCTTGTACGGCGCAATCCGCTACGACGCTGAAAAGCGGCCAATCGCCGAGATTGTTCGAGCCACGTACATCCCAGATCTGCACATCAT